>OLHG01001103.1_pt1 | contig 17332 bp, 33 predicted proteins | sample 1605971 | NCBI WGS metagenome assembly OLHG01 (sample SAMN03283289) | human gut metagenome | biome: human-associated habitat; material: feces | host: Homo sapiens | place: Peru | collected 2012 | reverse complement strand
TTTTTTTTTTTCACAGCAGTTCATAATGCTCCGCCAGCAAAAAGCGGACATACACAGGGCATTCTCTTGTACAGCCACACCAGCCTTGGAGTGTGCGGTAAGGAACCCCGGCCCGTTTGGCAAAAGCGGTCTTGGACAGGCCAGAGCGGGCCACTAAATCCCGCATAGGCAGGTGAGCCACATCCCAAATGGCGGACAGTCTTTCCTTCTCGGCGTCCAGATCGACGCACCCGTCAGCATCGTCCGGGACACTGAGGTTGACGTTGTTGAGGAAAGCCTCACGAGAGATTGCAGGGTTGGTTGCCATAACAAAAAGTTCAGCAGTAGTATACATTTTTCTTCTCCTTTCAAGCGTCAAACACGGTCTTTTGCAGAGAGCGTCACTTTGTGAATGAATCCATCTGGGAATCTCTCACCACTCCAGAGAGAGCCAAGAACGCCGTCGCCGCCGTTGTCGCTGGGGTACTCATAAAAGGCAGTCATACCAAAGCGGTCATTAGAGCGGCGCAGCTTCACGATACGGTCGGGAGCAAGCGCGATCTCGCGGGTGAGTTTGCCGTTTTCGTCCAGTGCGTCCTCGCACACCCACTGGAGCGCCGAGACAAACTCATCCATGGTGATGGTAGAGTGAGCGGCCCAGTCCTTAAAAATGCGACTGTCGCCTGCAAGAACGATCTTCTTTTTGATTTCAAAGTTGTTCATCGTCATTTTCGTTTCCTCCGTTTGTGTGGCGTCTTTCACTGTCTATATTATACGCTCATTGAGCATAAGAGTCAAGACTTTTTGCAAAATTTTGTGTTCAATGAGCGTAAAAAGAAAAATTGCTCATGCGGCTTTGTGCCGTGTGGGCGCTTTTTCTTTTTGGCGTTCGTTTGACGTTCGTTTAACGCATAGATTTTGGAAAGCTGGTAAGATGGAGCAGCAAGGAGGGATTTATATGCCGTATTTGTATGATCCTTACACAGGCAAGCCTTTACCGCCACCGCCCCGGGAGTATGGCTGGATGCAATCCGCCGCTGCTGCGCCAACGGCGGCGCAGGCCCAGCCGGAACAAAAAGACCCGTGGATCATGGTGCCCACCATCGCCGACGTGGACAAGGTGAGCGTGGACCGGGGCGAAACGAAGTGGATCATGGTGCAATCCGACCAGATTTTCGCCGTTAAGACCGCAAACGCCATGGGCTACGCCCCGGCGGAGTATTACCGCTTTGAGCAAATCGACCCGGCCATGCTGAGCCCTGCTGCATCTGCCCCCGGCGGGCAGCAGCTCACCCGGGCAGACGTGGAGCAAATCGTGGACGCCAAAGCCCAAGAGCTGATAGGCCAGTATCTGGCCATGAGGCCCACACAGCCCACAGCCGCACAGCCGACCGCCAAGACGAAGAAGGAGGCCGCACAATGAGCAATCCTCTTGCAAACAGAATCGGCCCGCAGAGAGCCCCGCAGGCGGCTCAGAGCACGCTCATGAGCCAGCTGCCTGGCATCATGAAGCAGGCCCGGCAGGTTATCGCCGTCATCAACGCGGCGCAGAACCCGCAGAAGGCCCTTATGGACTACTGCGACAAATCCGGCGTTTTTGAGGGTTACACGGGCAGCCGCGACCCCGAAAGCATGGCCAGATGGCTGGCCAAAAAGAACGGCGTCCCTCTGGACGACGTCATCACGATGCTCCACGGCCCCGGTGCACAGGGGCTTGGGAATAAGCTTACAAAATTTTTGAAAGGTGGTTTTTGACAATGACCGATGAGACTACGAGCGGCATGGGCGCTGGTTTCTGGATCTTCGCGCTGGTTGTCCTGGTGTTGATCGTCGTGATGTGTATGCGCGGCGGTCTGGGCTTTGGCGGCGGCATGAGCGTGCCTCCTAACGTGGCTACTACTGGCGACGTGCAGCGCTCCACGGACTTTGCCGCTCTGGAGCGGCAGAACAACGAGGGCGTGGCCGCGACCCGGCAGGGCGTCTATGACGTCGCTGCCGCCGTGAAGGATGGCAACTACAACATCCTCGGCGAGCTGCGCGACCTGGAAAGCGCCTCCAACGCTGGCTTTGCACAGCAGCAGATTTGCTGCTGTGAGACCAACCGCAACATCGACTCTGTCCGCTATGACATGAGCAACTTTGCGGCCGCGATCAAGGAAAACCAGACGGCAGGCATCCAGAAGGTGCTGGATCAGCTGGCAGCCAATCGCTACGGCGATCTGGAGCGGGCCTATAACCAGCAGAGCGTGCAGTTTGCCATCCAGCAGGCTGTCTGTGGCATCCCTAAGGCATCGCCCTTTGCCTACCAGCTGGCCCCCGCATGGGGCCCGGCTCCTAACCCCGGCTGCGGTGCCTATTGGGGCAACGCGGCTTAAATCCCCCACATCTTCGCTTTAACAGCGCACGGCCCCCACGGCAAGCGCTGTGGGGGCATTTATTTTAAGGAGATGATTCTTTTATGACTCCCTGCATGAAAAATCCGCACTATAAGAGCGCCGTCGAGTCTTACAACACCGCCACGCAGGCGCTGACCACTACCCCGGCCCCTCTGGGCCTGACTGGCACCGTCCTCACCAATACGGGCGTCTCCCTCAGCCCTGAACAGGCAGCGGTAAAAATCAACAACGCCGGGCTCTATCAGGCCCGGGCAAACGTCCAGGCTCTGGCGACCGCTGCGGGCGATATCGTCATCGGCTTGTATCTGGACGGTGTGCTGCTGCCCGAAACTCAGCGCACCGTGACCGCTGCTGCTGATGCTGCCGTGTCCATCACCACCGATATGCTGCGCAGCATCCCCTGCGATTGCAACTCCCACACCCTCCAGCTTTATGGGTGGGTCGTCGGCGCCGCTGCCGCAAGCGTGACCTTTGCTCAGATGGCTACTGTGAAGCAGGCGGGGAGGGCGTAAGCCATGCGCGAATTTGAGAATCTGCGCCAGCAGATGCTGGAGGAGCTCAAAAAAATCGGAGCAAAAGATGAGCTCTGCCACCGCGATCTGCACGACGCACTCGACCTCATCAACGGCCTGAACGGCTTAAAGGAGCTCAACCCGCACGGCGAAGAGCCGGAACAAGCAGGCGCCGGGTCTGAGCATCTGACCATGGACCAGGCTAAAAAGTGGGTGGGCGCAATGCAAAATGCCGACGGTACCACCGGGCCACACTGGAGCTATGAGACTGCTTTTCAGCTCATGAGCTCCCGCAAGATCACCTGTCACTCCACCGATTTTTGGGTTACGCTCTGCATGATGTACAGCGATTACTGCGCCGTGGCCAAAGAGTACGGGGCCGACACCCCCGCCTTTTATGCTGATATGGCAGCAGCTTTCCTGCACGACAAAGATGCTGTAGACAACAAGCTCGTGGAGTACTGGGAACACATCCCGGCGGGTAGATAACCTACTACTACTTTTTTACTACTTTTGGTACGCAGTAATGCGTACTTATTTGCAGGTATTTGCATCTATTTGCAAACCACAAGCAAACGAAAAAACCGCATGAACACTGGATTTTTCAGCATTCATGCGGTTTTTTGCTAAGTTGCGCCAGCAGGAGTCGAAACTTTTTTGGCTGTCGCTATTCCGTTATTTTTCATAGATTTACTACTTCTTTACTACTTTTCATCAATTTGATTATAGTATGCGATCATCTTTTGAGTTGCATCTTTGAGTTTGCGCTCCCGGATATGGGTATAGATTTTGTACGTGGTGGAGATGTCCGCGTGACCCATTATTTTTTTAGCCTCCAGCACGCCCACGCCAGCGTCGTATAGGTCCGATGCAAAAGAGTGCCGGAATTGGTGAGCCGTAACCGTCGGCTCCATTACCGGGGGCAATGGCTTTTGGGCTGCCTTTGGTCCCCGTCGGTTGTCTCTATACCGCGTTTTGCTCTCACTCGGCCGTACAAGCCCCAGCTCCGTGCAGTACGCAAGCCATCGGCTATGATACTCCGCATCTGTCAACGGCCTTGTCAGGCCTCCTATGACGTACTCCAGCGGCTTTCCTTTGCGGGCCTCTATTTGCTGCTTGAGCTTGGGCATGAGCGGCACGACCCGCACACCATTGGACGTCTTAGGCGTTTGGATTCTAACGCCACCGCCTGCCCATGATACTTTTTTGTTGACATAGATTTTGTTGGCTTGGAAATCTATGTCGTCCCATCTAAGCGCAATCAGCTCACCCAATCGGCACCCAGTATACATCAGCATCCATGCGCATATACCGAAGCCTTCCGGGTGAGCACGAAACAGCGCAAGCTCCCGGTCTGTCGGCGGCTCCCGCGTGACGGCAGGCTTCCCGGCGGGGGACTTTGCATCTTGCATCGGATTGTAGGATGACCCGCTCGCAAGACGCCATCCCCGAAAAACCCCCCGCAGTACACTGACCGCGTTTTTTATGGTGCTTGTGGCCAACCCTTCGTCTTTAAGGGACTGGCCAAAGTTTACGATCATAGCAGGGGTTATCTCATCCATCCGTTTTCCAGAAAAGTATTTAACGCATCTATCGTAGTTGGATTTATACGTCGAGTCTGTGCCATCTTTGATCCGCTTTAGCAACGCGCTCCAATACTCCCCGGCGGCAACGTCAAACATTACCGCATCGGAGGTCTTTTTTTGCTCTGTTGCTAGAGCCTCAATGTATTTTGCCTCGGCCTCCGTTTTGGTATGGCCGTAAAAGACTTTGCTTTTGCCGTCTGGCATTTTACGCTTGCACTGGTAGAGCCCATCCGAGCGCAGCCCCTTTTTAGTCCTTGGCATCTCGCATCACCTCCGTCATGATCGTATAGGCGCTTTTCTCATCCATGCAGGCCGCCTTTCCGCTGTTAAATGCCTGGAGCAGCAGGGGCATTTTGGGCGGCGGCGTGCCGTAAGGGTCTGGATCAAGACCCCGGGCCTGCACCACCTCATAGTCGTTGATGATGGTCCCGCAATGGCTCACCCGGTAGTCGAGCGTACAGTGCAGATTTGCCAGCGTCTCCGTGATGACTCCGAGGTGGTCTGAGCCATGATCTCCATAGCGGATATACAGCAAAGCGTCCACTTCGTAGCTGCTGGCCTCATCAATTGCCTCATGCAGCAGGCGGCGCTTTTCCGCGTCATCCGGGCCGTCTTCCAGATGCTCCAGCAGGCCCGGGTGGATGCAGGCGTCTATATATCTGGCCGCCGATACGCCGCAGCAGGTAAACCACAGCAGCGCCGTGGGCAGCGTGGGCGACTTTGTCCCTTGCTCCCATGCTGCAATGCTGGGGCGGCTGACGCCCATTTTCTTTGCAAGCTTTTCCTGACTCAGGCCAGCGTGGGCCCGGGCCATTTCCAAGGCTTTTGCCATTCTCCATGTAAATTCGTCCACTATTTTTTACCTCCCCACTAATAAATTACAAGAATTACACAAAACTGGTAATTTATTTTTTATTCTCGCCTATGTTATAACAAAACTGTCAAAAAAATCCGTACTGGAGGTATAAAGATGCTGTATCCTGTTAAAATTCCGCTTGCAATCCCCGACGATATGGAGATCATTGACGGTATGCCCGCCAGCCGCCCCCAGGTGGAGCGGACGCGGGCCCCGTGGGAGGGTTGAGCTATGGCGTGTGACCACAACACCATCATCCAGCTGCTGGCCCCGTTTACCCATCAAGCCGCGCTGCGCATCGTCTACCACCTCGCCCGTGCCGGGGCCCCGGTGGAGCTGTACGAGGACGCGGCACGCATCCTGACCCGGGCCGCTGAGGACAAAGCCGCAGGCCGTAACCCCGGCGATCGGGTGCGGTTCATCAACAACACCACGCTGGAAGAGGTCTGACTCAAGCCCTCGCCACCCTTCCCGGCGGCGGGGGTCATTTTGTGTCCACTGTGGACACTTTTACTTGTGGATGCTGTCATAAGTCAGTGTGTGCCCGTCCCAAATAAAATTATCTGGCCGATATTGTAAATACTCCGGGTATTCTTCAAAGTAATTGCACCCCGGATAAAACTCGTTTACATACTCCGATGCACTTTTGCTTCCTATGTTTGCCATGCATTTCAACTTGATTCTTCCATTTGATTTGGTTTCATAAATGGCAATAATTCCGTTATTTTTTGAAAAGCACTTGGGGTTACAGATTCTAACGGGCAAATATTTCAACGTTTTTCCATCTAAGATATAATTCGACCCTCCATTTTCGTCGATATTAGAAGGAAATCTTTCCAAACACAGATCATATTGTTTATTCAATTCATTAAGTTTATGCAATGCACCGCCATACAAAGTCCCGTCTTTTGCCACAGAGCAGGCAAAGACCCAACCGGGTTTAGAAATATACCCATCTTCCACCGTCTCAGATGAGGATGACACGTTGCTGGAAGAACTTGGCGCGCTTGATGAAATCGAGCTTGAGCTAGAAGATGGTGCGGAATCAGCTGGTGTAGAGGAAGCGCTTTGATTGCTGGAAGATGCAATGTTTGTAGACGCATTTACTGACCCACCGCCGCCAGAGCACCCCGTGAGTGAAACAGCCATGGCAAGCGCCATAATGCACAAATTTATAGCAACACTTTTTCCGCGTTCTACAATTTTCATGTGTTTTTCTCCTAACACTTGATTTTTCTCTATGCTAGTTGTAGAATATAGCCATGTAATACAACTAAAGGAAGTGTTTTGAATGACCGACGACGAATTCATCGAAATGATGTGGAACCATCCAGAGCTCTGGGAAGCATTCAAAAAATTCATGGAGCCTTACTCATCTAACATTTCCAAGAAAACCGACTCCGGCAAGATTTGAAGGTCTGCCCCTTTCAAAATAAGAGCCTCGGCCTTTTTCTGTTTGGTGCTTTTTCCATCTTTTACCGTTGGGTTGTATTCGTTGCTGCCCATCACAAGATAGTTCGTTTTCTTGGTCACACTATCCGCGCACAGGCCGCCCAGGTTCACCACGAGCTGGGCGGCCTCTTTGCGTGTGAGAGACTCTAGCTTGCCTGTAAAGACACACTGCTTTTTATAAAGTGGGTTCCACGGCTTTGCATCGTCCGGCGACGACGCCATGATATCGGCCACTTTGGAGCCGGACCTATTACCACTGTATTTCTTGTGCGCCAGCAAATCAATCTGCTTTTCCTGCGCGTCCTTTTCCAGTGCAGCCATCACAGCAACTGTTGTCTTGCAATCCGCAAGGGCTCTGTGGGCGACAGGCTGCTTGATACTGTAAGCCACAGCCAAATCATTCAGGCGGTGGTGTTCCAGCTCTGGGAGTATCCGACGCCCTAAGCGCAGGCTGTCCACATAATTATTTTTCATTGGGCCCAGTCCGCACTTGACGAATGCGTCATACAAAAAGTTGACATCAAAGCCCACGTTGTGCCCTACCAGCATATCGTCCTGTACAAAATTCTTAAATTCGGGCATAACGCTTGCCAGATCAGGCGACTTTTCAAGTTCTTCGTTGGTGATACCTGTGAGCTCTGTGATAAAATCGGCCACTGGAAGCCCCGGGTTTATGAGCGTTTCATAGTGGGCCACTTCCTCACCATTGCGCACCCGGATAGCGGCAATCTCCAACATCACGTCAAAACGTGGGTCAAAACCTGTAGTCTCAACGTCAATCACCGTGCAATCGTGCGGAAATGCCAGCAAGCTGCTGCCCTTTTCATTTCGTTCCATCCACTTTTTCTCCCTTCGATTCGTAGACCATTTTGCCAAAAGCATTTTTGGAGCGCTGCCGTTCGGCTTCTGGAAGCGTTTTCCACACCTCAAGCAGCATTTGCATTTCCTCATCATCCGCCCCGCCCTTCCCGGCGGGGTTTTCTTCTTTCATAAGTTCTTCGACAGAAATTCCGAAATAATCTGCAATTTTTTTACGGTTTTTTATTTGTGGAGCTGCTCCGCTTTTTCGCCAGTAAGTTGTCAGTGAATTTGAAAAGCCAAGCTCTGCCGCTACAGTAGCAGGCGCTTTTTGAGCGCGGGTGCACTCTCTTTCAAAATTATCCCAAAACAAAATCATTCCTTCTTTCTTGTGCAAAGTGCCGAAAACTTAGATTTTCTTAGAAATCTATTGAAATCTAAGTCAATCTAAGCTAAAATAAAGCCGTGCTCAGGAAACCAGATGGCGAGTCTGGCCCCGGGTGCAAACTCAGGGTTTGCTTTTTGTTAGTAACCTCCGCAAGTACTTCCAAAGTTCCCTGTTCAGAAAAAACGGCCCACACCGCAGCAGGAGCTTGGGCCGGGCCTGTGGCAGCTCAGTTTCTTTCTTCTCCCACAGACCAAACGCATTGCCAAGCGTGACGTTGTATTTTGATTTATCCACAATTTCATTTTACACCTGTTTCAACCGCTTGGCAATGTTTTTAACCCCTTAAAATGAAACATCTTGTAAAAATGAGGTGATGAAAATGGCTGCTACGACTTGGACGCCGGAATGGAAGGCCGAGGTCGTCAAGCAAAAGACGCTGCGCAACTGGAATTACGCCCAGCTGGCCCGCGCGGCTGGCCTTGGCGTCGGCCAGGTGCAGAAGTATGTTGCAGGGAAATACACCTGCGACAACCCGAAAGAGCCCATTGAGCGGGCGCTGGGGATGAGGTGATGGCATGGCGGCTGGAAAGTTTATCTTGATCTGCATCATGTGCTTTGTCTCCGGCGGGTGCCTGTCCGTGCTCATCACGGTGTGCGCCTCCCGGCCCAGCCGCAAGATGCTGGCGGGCTGGTTCGCGTACTTTTCCATCTGCCTGAGCTTGGCATACATCATCGGAAAGGCGGTTTTGTTATGAGCGGTACTGCATTTATCATTGCCGACATGATGGTCTGGACGGGCACCGACCCGTGGCAGGCCCACTGCATCGAGACGATGCTGCTGGCATTCCTCCTCGCGCCGATCGTCGTGGGCGCTCCGATGCTTCTGGCAAAGTACGACGCCTGGAAGCGGGACGACAACGCCCGCATCCGCGCCGCAAAGCATCGGCGCATGGAAAGGACGGCGCGGTGATGTACGCCGGGGGCTATGTGAATAAGCAGTGCGAGCGCTGCGGGGCGCAGATGATCCATGTTTTCCACACCGCCCGCTACTGCCCGAACTGCCGGAAAGCGGTAGACCGGGAGTATCACCGCAGGAAGCACCGCGAGGACCGACTGCGCAAGGAAAAAGAAAAGCCTATGCCCACGGGCGACAGCCTCCACGACGTAGTGGCCCGGGCCAAAGCGGCGGGCCGCTCGTATGGGCAGCAGGTGTGGCTTGAGTTATGGCAAAAGGAGTTGATGAGACGTGGCAAGAAAATTGCGTAATGATGTTTGGTTTGCATCTTACAACGTGATGGCTGAGAAGTACGGCACGCTGGCCCCCGATGTGGAGACGGCGGCGAAGATCACGGGCGTTTCCACCCGCAACGTCTGCGATCAGTTCCCGGACGGTTGGAGCGGAAACGGGCGCGGCAAGACCATCAATTTGGGCCTGCTGCTGGATCAGTATTTTGTAAGCCTGGGAAACCCGATTTTCCCGGAAAAGTGAAAGGTGGAAGAGATGAACACTTTACAGCAGGTATCCATCACCTACACCTCCCACGAGGGCTGGAACTGGCCATCCGGCAAGGGCGAAGAGCGTATCACCAGCATCGTCATCGACGACCCGGCGGCGCTGGCCGCGCTGCTGAAGCTGGCCGACGACGCCCCCTTCACCCGGGACGAAGCTCTTTACATGAGCCCCACGGCCAATGCGTTGGCCCGGCTGATCTGCGCCCTCGAAGAGCTGCATGGGCGGCACATTCTCGGCAGCGATCAGATTTTGGATATTGCAAAGGGCTGAGCCCTCCACTGGCGGCAGGAGGATAAAGAAAAGCCGCTGCCAGCGCGTAAGCGTAACTTAACAAAAGAGAGGATGATACAATGGCAAACGCAAAGAGTTCCGGCGGGCGCGGCGCGTCTCGCGGGCTCAGAAAGCCCGCAGAGGCCGTTTGCACCACGCCTATTACTTTTCCTTTGGAATGGGCAAAGCCTCGACAGATAGAGCCGCAGGAGTGCACGGTGCGCGTTCTGGCCGCATCGGCAGACGGAATCCGCCTGCAAGTGCTTCCTCGGGAAGCATCGGTGCGGGATATTTTGAACGCCACCTATGGCCCTCCGGCATGGAGCGACCGCTATTATTTTTGCGGCGGCGTCACCCACTGCCAGATCGGCATCCTGTCGCCTGTCACTGGCGAGCACGTCTACAAAGACGCCGGGCCGATGGCGCTGCCCACTACCGACACGGCCCGAATGCAGGAGAATACCAGCTTTTTGCGGGCAGCATCTAAGTGGGGCATCGCCGAGGACGTGATGGAGCTCAAGCCCATCGCCCTCAAGAGCTCCCAGGTGCCTGTGATGCAGGATGCAAAGGGCGGCTACCACCCGGCGGTCAAGCTCACGGTGGACCGCTTTGCCCGGGATGAGGCGGGAGCCATCACCATGGTGCAGTTTGCCCTGAGCGACGGCAAGAAAGTCCTATGGCCCGAGAAAGCATAATCGGGCGGCTGCCCGTCACCTACGACCCCACCCGGCGGGAGTGCATGGTGGAAAAGTCGGCGGAATTTGTGAAAACTCAGCTCCGCCAGAAGCTGGATGAGCTGGCCCGCGGCCAGCCCCTGCGGCTCACCGTCACGGTGGAGCGAGAACGCAAGGCCCGCACCCTCAACCAAAACCGCATGATGTGGGCGCTGCTGACCGTGATGGCCGACACCTACAACGCGGGCCGGGCGGGCGGCGTGAGCCCCGAGGACTGCTACCAGCAGATGCTGGAGGAGTACGGGCTGGAGTACGATTTTTTGGAGCTGCCTGTGGCGGCGGTGCCCATCCTGCGCAAAGCGTACCGCCTTGTGCACGTTGTGGAGCTGCTGGACAATGACCGCTGCACCGTCAAGGCGTCCATGGGCTCCAGCAGTTTCACCACCGCCCAGATGACCGCCTTTATCGACGGCATTTTTGACCGTCTGGCCGAGATGGGGGTCAATGACCCCAACGTCACGGCTTATTATCAGCAATGGCAGGAGGTACCGAGAAAATGAGCTTGAGCATCATGCAGGGGCGCAAGGTGTGCTACATCTGCCGGACAAAGTATCTTGTCTGGACAGAGACAAACCTGGAAGAGCACCACGTCCTCAACGGGCCGCTGCGGGACTTTTCCGAGCGGTACGGCCTCAAGGTCTGGCTGTGCCACCGCCACCACAATGAGCCGCCCGAGGGCGTGCATTTCAATGCGGAGACATCGGATTGGCTCAAGGGCGAGGCCCAAAAGACTTTTGAGTGGCTTTACGGTCACGAACGCTGGATGAAAGAAGTCGGAAAGGATTATTTATGCTCAACGTAGTAGCGATCATGGGGCGGCTGGTGGCCGACCCGGAGCTGCGCACCACCCAAAGCGGCACCAAAGTCACCACCTTTCGCATCGCCTGCGACCGCAGTTTTGTGAAGCAGGGCGAAGAGCGGCAGGCCGATTTTGTGGACGTCGTGGCGTGGCAGCAGTCGGCGGAGTTCGTCTGCAAGTACTTCCAGAAAGGCGGTCTCATCGCCGTAGATGGCAGCTTGCAGAGCCGGAACTATCAGGACCGAAACGGCAACAGCTGCACGGCGGTGGAAGTCGTGGCCCAGCATATCAGCTTTGCAGGGACCAGCAAGCGCAAGGATCAGCCCGTGGATGACGGCGGCGAAGATCCCCCGGCGGGCTGCCGAGAGCCTGCCCCGGCCTACGCGCAGGGCAGTGCCGACGACTTCGCCGTCATCGACGACAGCGACGATCTGCCGTTTTAAGGGGGCGATGAGATGGCGGAAAAGAAAAAACGATGTCAATACCTTGTCGTCTTCGATTGGATGTATGATAATTTTGGCTTTAACGTGTCTGAGGCAAACGCGCTGGCTGTTGTCTATGGCTTTTGTCAGGATGGAAAGAGCTGGTATCAAGGCGGCTCCACCTACCTTGCCGAGCGGCTTCACATCTCTCAGAAATCAGCCAAAAATTACCTTGCAAATTTTGTCAAAATTGGCATTCTTAAAAAGGGCACGCGAATGGTCGGCAAGGTGGCCTACAACATCTACCAGACCGTGCCGAATATCGAAAATCTGGTGCTGACAGACGAAGAAGACCCAGGAAAAATTTTCCCTAGTGAAAAAATTTCCCCGGTGAAAAATCTTCCCTCAGACCCTGGAAAAATTTTCCCTCAGACCCGGGTAAATTTTTCCCACAAGAAAGAAATAGAGAAAGAAATAGAGAAATCTATCTATCAGCGCGAAGCGCCGAAACGGGATGGATGGATGGAATCTAACCCGGACAGGGAGACAGTGGAAGAGACCTTCCGGGAGCAGCTGCAACTGGACGATCTGGCCGGGCGGTATGACCCGGCGGCGCTGGAAGAACTGCTTGCCATCATCGTCGGGATGTACTGCTGCAAGGACAAAATCCAGTACATCGGCAAGACGCCTCAGACCACAGCAAGCATCTGCAAGCTACTGGACAAGCTGACCGGGCGGCACGTTGAATACATCATGGACAACCTGGCCCAGACCACAACGCCCATCAAAAACATCCGGGCCTACCTGCAAACCACGATCCTGCGGGCGGCCACGACGCTGGAATTTTACGAGATGACCAAGACCTCGGGGCTCTGTGCCCAGCAATCCCAGCGCGAGGCTCTCCCCAGCATTGACATTGACGCTGCGGCAATGTCCCGGCGGCTGCGGAAAGGGGGTGGCAGCACGTGAGAGGTCCGCAAAAGCTGGAGGATCGTTATCTCCTGCCGGACAGCCCCTGCCGCTGTTGCAGCAAGGTCCCCTGCTATGCCAAGTGTATCCTGTGGAAAGCCTGGTTTACAAAGCGCTGGCAGAGCATCCAGATTTCTGCCGAGCGGTTCATCCGCCGGAAAAGATAACACCCGAGAAGAAAGGAAAAATCGTTATGACCATGCAAAGAATCGCCATCATCAACCTCAAGGGCGGCGTCGGCAAGTCCGTCACCGCCTGCAACTTGGCCTGCATCCTGGGCCAGATGCACAAGCGCCGCGTGCTTGTGATGGATCTGGACAAGCAGGCGAACACCTCCAAGTTTTTCCGCCGCTTTGACCCCGGTATGACCACCATGGCCCAGGTGCTGACCATGGAGAACATCCTGGCCGACGCCATCGTGAACACCCGCTTTGACCATGTGGATATCGCGCCGTGCTCTATGGAGATGCTCAAGGCCAACAAGCAGGTGATGCTGGACGTCACCCACCCGCAGCACAACCGCATCCGGCGGGCCTTGCACGACCAAGACGGCCTATACGACTACTGCATCATGGATTGCCCACCCGATATCGATATGGCCACCATCAACGCCCTCGTGGCTGCGGATTGGGTCATCATCCCGGTGGACTGTGACGAATGGGCCTTTGACGGCCTGAAGGAGATCATGGAGCAGGTGGACGAGGTCAAGGAGGAGCTCAACCCGCACATCAAGGTGATGGGTGTGCTGGCCACCAAGTACACCCGGGGCGGCTATTCCCAGCGGGCGCTGGATCAGCTGGACAAGAGCAAACTTCCTGTTTTCCGTGACCCGGACGGAAAGGTGCTGCGCATCGACTACAGCATCAAGGTCAAGGAGGCCAAGACCAAGCACCAGCCGATCTACACCTGCCGCGTCCCGGCAAACTTGCAGTATCGCCAGCTGGCCGATATCGTGGAAAAGATGGTGGGAGGACAGGAAAATGGATGAGGTAAAGAAAATCGTCCGGCTGGCCGATGTTGGGGAGCTGGAAGCCGACCTCAAAAAAGACCTTGCCGAGGAAGAAGCCAAAGGCAAAACTGCCGATATTCTGTATTGCGAGAGTATCGAGGATGAGCTGTCAGACCTCGAAAACCTCCCGACCATAGACCCGGAGAGCTTGCGGCCTGTCTCACGTTGGGATTCTTCTGGCAAATACACTTTCATGGACAAGAAAAACTCTATTGCTGTCCGATGCGAAAAATGCGGCTGTGCATTGCATATGTTGGAATACAAAAAGTACGTATGGAAGTTTTGCCCGGTATGCGGTTCCAGAATGGAGGGTGAATGATGAGCACAGGATTATTAAGCAGCCTGCTGAACGCCCAGAGCCAGACTCCCACCCCGGCGGGGCAGAAGATGCAGGTGGTGATGGTGCCGCGTGAGCTCATCATGGCAAACCCGGACAACCGAAAAATCTACATCGTGGGCGATGTGTCAGGCCTGAAGGATGATATCCGGGAAAACGGCGTCCGCCAGCCGCTGGAGGTCATCCGCTGGGCCAATGGCTACAAGCTCATCGGCGGCGAGCGGCGGCTTACAGCCTGTAAGCAGCTGGCCGATGAGGGAGACAAGCGTTTTGAGTCTCTCCCCTGCCTGATTCTGGACAGCAAGGGAGAGCTGGACGACAAGATCGCGCTCATCACGGCCAACGCTACGGCCCGCGACCTGACCGATGGCGAGCGTGTGGCCCAGTATGAGGCCCTGAAGGACGCTCTGACCCAAAAAAAGAAAGCAGGCCAGCTGGAAGGCAAAGTCCGGGATGAGTGCTGCCGCATCCTTGGCCTGAGCGCAGGCGCAGCGGCCCGGCTGAATGTCATTGCGACCTGCGAAAACGAGACCATCAAGCTGCGGCTCATGGCTGGGGAAATCGGTCTGATGGAGGCTTACCGCTACGCACAAGATTATGCGCAGTATACCAAGCAAAAAGAAGCCCCGGAAGAGCCGGAGGAACCGCCGAAAACTGCATCGGTGGAAACGTTACCGAAAACCGTTCCCAGTGAGCCCAATATCCCCGAAAAAGATTTGGAAATCCTGAAGCACGCTGCAAAATCTGCTGCAAAACCCGTGGAACCCGCAAAGCCTGCTGCGGATTTGGCAGCACAGGCCAGAGAAAAGCCTTTCCCCAGGGATATCAGCAACCGGGGGCTCAACACACTCATCAAGCTGGCGAGGAAGACTCTGGATGACAAGGAAGCGTGGACGCTGTACCTGTGCGAGCCAGAATTTAGAGTCGAATATTATAAGCAGTCTCTGCCCGGCGGGGCCACGCTCTGGATGCGGCTGGACAAAATCGCAAAAGAGCGTTTAAGCACTGCTTGTTATGCAGATTATGCCATCATCCTGCAAGACAAAAGCTTTTATACCGACGGCTGGATCGGCATGGGCTGTATAGTGAACAATTTGGTAAAGTGGTTTAATTTGAACGATGATTGATTTTTGAGGAGGCCCTTGGATGAAACCGCGAGAGTTCAGGCAGCTGTACGCAATCCCGTATGATATCGAATCCCGCAAGAAGAGAATCAAGCGGCTGGAAGCCATGCAGGCCGACGGCCCGCAGCCTGCCTCGGACGTGGTGAAATCTTCCCGTGGGGAGGGCAACGCCTGCATTCTGGGACACGCTACTGTGTCCGGCACAGACGCTGCCTTCACCCGGCGGGAAGAAGAAATCAAGCGGCTGAAGAAAATCAACTCCGAAAAAGAGCGCCTGTACATGGAGGGCCAGCGCATCATCGAGACCTGTGACGACGCCATGCTACGCTGGATGATTTCCGACGTGTGCTTGAATGGCCGCAAGCCCCAAGAGGTGGCCGTGGAGCTCATGGAACAGGGCTATGATATTGACGCCGAGGCCGTCCGCAAGCGGATAGACCGATGGATCGGGCAGAATGTGAGGTAACAAATGAGCGAGATTTATTATACATGCCCGTTTTGCGGGTCTTATAAAATCCGGCTGAATGCCGCGTATACTGGCGGAAAAAATGATTACTGGTGTGAGTGCGGCGATTGCCGTGCACATGGCCCGCACACAAATGATAAAGTGGAAGCTATGCTCCTCTGGAATGAGCGCGATAAACAAGAAGCGCGGCCCTATTCGGTAATGGGTGGAGGAAGCTTTTGCTGTCCGCTGAATGGCTTTATGGCCTGCTCGCAGGAAAAATGCCCTTTGTGGAGTGATAAGGAAAAAAGATGCTCCTTGGCCATACTTTCAAATGGTTTATGCAAGGGCAAATTGGCTTGAAGACGATAAAATACAAGAATGTGAGGTAAATGCAATGTACGGAAACGAAGAATTATTGCGCCAGCTGGATGAACTGCGCGCTATGTTCGCCAAAAACAAGGCTATTCAAAATGAAGACACTTTCAAGCAACTCTATAAGCCCGTTACTGTCACTTATGAAATCTATCATCTTACAGTGCGGGCGGCAGATTTGTGGGCCAAGATAACGAGCGGAACCGAGGCAGAAGCTGAAGCTGGAAGTGCAGAGTTTGGCTTTTTAATGATTTCGCTGAAAAACGCGCTTGACAGATATGAACAGCAGCAGAAGAAGAACGGAGAAAAAAGATGAAACTTTTGTATGCAAATGATAGAACGTGTATCGTAAATGCTGAATATATCGTGAAAATGCGGCTAGTGTGCAACGAAATCACACCATGCGAAAAATATGAGGTTGTTGCCGAAACAATAAACGATGGGAATTATGTCATCGTAAATAATATGACCGAAGCCGATGCAAAGGCTAGGCTAAGGAAAATCGGTGGTTATCTTAGCACGGACGCAAGCTTTCTAATTGATTTCAACGAAGAATAAACAGCAATATAGTTTAACAGCTGGTGATAAAAACACCAGCTGTTTTTATTTCGTCCGAAATGTCCTGAAACGTCCGTTTTGTCCTAAAACGGGCGGATTGTCCCAAAACGTCCGAAATGTCCGTAAACGGGCGAAATGTCCGTTTTGTCCTGAAACGGGCGAAATGTCCTGATTGTCCGAAAACAGTGTGGTATTATCATAATGCGGGCATCGGACAGAGGCCCACAGCTCTTGCGTACATAACGATTTACCCGGCGGGAAGCATAGCGCGGCTCTGAGAGTTCCTCCTCAGCAATCCGGCGCGCTCAATGGGAAAACATCCTGCGCCGTCCGCTCCAAACCCCAGCGGCGCACAATATGATTTGCAAAAGTGTCCACAGTGGACACTTTTTCTTTTTACCAAGAGGTGGACACAATGGCCAAAGAATTTGCCAAGGGCTTTTACAAAAGCAGGGCATGGCAGCAGTGCCGAGCGGCCTATGCGGCCAGCGTGGGCGGGCTGTGTGAGCGTTGCCTGCGCAATGGCATTGTGACGGCGGGTGAGATTGTCCACCACAAAATCCATGTGACGCCGGACACCATCACTGACCCGTCGGTGCTGTTGAGCTGGAGCAATCTGGAGCTTGTCTGCCGCGAGTGCCACCGAGAATTGCATGAAGATCAGATGCACAAGCCTGCTGACCGTTCCAAGCGGCGTTTTTCTGTCGGAGAAGACGGAAAAATCTCTGCAAAAAGCACGCGATAGCCCCCCTATCGCTGGTAAAAAATAGCAGTCAGAAGACCGAGGGACAAGGGCTCAGATTTCCTCTC
>OLHG01001100.1_pt1 | contig 17375 bp, 13 predicted proteins | sample 1605971 | NCBI WGS metagenome assembly OLHG01 (sample SAMN03283289) | human gut metagenome | biome: human-associated habitat; material: feces | host: Homo sapiens | place: Peru | collected 2012 | reverse complement strand
CAAATAAGTGGAGATGAATACAATTCGATAGAGAAACTTGTTAGATAAATTACAATTTGTATAAATAAATTTCAAAAAAATAATTTCAAAAAAAATAAAAAAAATTGAAATTTAGTATTGACATATTAATTAAAATCTAGTATACTTATTTTCGTCCTAAGAAATGGGCGCATAGCTCAGCTGGTAGAGCATCTGCCTTACAAGCAGGGGGTCATAGGTTCGAGTCCTATTGCGCCCACCATTTTTTTGGCCCGGTAGTTCAGTTGGTTAGAACGCTAGCCTGTCACGCTAGAGGTCGTCGGTTCGAGTCCGATCCGGGTCGCCATTTTTTTATTATATTATATATAGTTGGCTCGATAGCTCAGTTGGTAGAGCAGGGGACTGAAAATCCCCGTGTCAGTGGTTCGATTCCACTTCGAGCCACCACAAAGCACAGCGAAGGCTGTGCTAATTTTTTTATAAAAAAATACAAAAAAATTAAAATTTTGTTTACATTTTTTTATGAAAAATATATAATAAAGTCAAAATATGAGATAAAAAACAAAAGGAGAATTTTATGAAAAAACTAAAGAAAACATTAACTATTGTAATATTAGCAGGACTTATGTTGGTAATATTAGGAAATTCAAACGTATTTGCTAATAATGCGGACTTGCTTGAAAAAACAGAGTATACTGAGGAATTTAAAAAATGGCTAGAACTTTCCGATGAAGAAAAGGAAAATGTAATAATGCCAAGACCGTATGAGGTAGAAAATACAAGTATTAAATCTAGCAATCCATTTAATATAGCGAGAATGTTAAAAGCTAGTATTAATAGAAGATATAGCTTAAAAGATGAAATACCATCTAATCTAATCATAAAAAATCAAATGCAAACAAATTCATGTTGGACTTTTGCTACACTATCTTCATTAGAGACAAATCTTGCACTATCAAATAAAAAGAATGGAGTTAATTTATCAAAGGTATATGATTTCTCTGAAAGGCACATGGAGTATGCCACAAGTAAAACATTTCTAAACAATGTAGAAAATAAATCGGGCTATAATCGTAAAGTCGGTACCGGAGGTAATAGCACAATGGCACAGTCATATTTGACAAATGGAACTGGAGCAGTACCAGAATCTGAGATGCCATTTGAGAATAATGAAGATATTATTGACATTAGCAAAATAAAAAATAAAACTTTATCTAGCCAAGTATATGACACTGTGGATTTTCCTGATTATCAAAAAGAAAAAAATGAAGAGAACAAAACAGAAATTTTAAATAAAATAAAGAAACATATTCAAAATTATGGATCAATATATGCAGGATTACATGGAGCCTCTTCAGAAGTGTCAGCCTTTAATTGCTACAACGATGAAACGGGAGCAAAATATTGTAATAATACTTATTTGCATAATGCAGATCATGCAGTTTCTATAATTGGCTGGGATGATGAATACAGTATTGATAATTTTCCAGCTAGCGCTAGACCAACCAAGAAAGGAGCTTGGATTGTAAGAAATTCTTGGGGAGAAAAAGTAGAGTTTGAATTATCTAAAATAAAAGAAGAAATATTTAATGCATATAAACAGGATTGCATAAAATTGGGTTGGAACTCAGCAGAAGAAATACCAAATAGTTTTTTAGAGAAGAGTGGCTTCACTGTTGATGGAAACAAAGCATTTAGAGCATATGGTGATAATGGAATTATATATGTTTCTTATGAGGATGTTAATATTTCAAAAACTATGTTTGGAATAGAAAAAGCAACAGATACAGTTAATTATGATTATTTATATCAATATGATGAGTTCTATCCATTTGGACAAATAACAGCAAAACAATCTAATGTAATGATATGCAATGTGTTCGATAAAAAAACATCAGGGACAGAGTATATAACTCAGGTATCATTATTTGCACCAGAAACATATACTTGCAAGGTGTATGTAAATCCTAATGGAACAAGTAAAGCACAAGACGATTTACAACTTGTAACATTAAAAGCAGGAGAATCTGAAACAATTAGTCAAGGATATCATACGTTAGAATTTTCTAAACCTATTGAAATAAAATCAAATTCTTTTGCAGTAGCAATAGAAATTCAAGGTACTAAAAGTACTGTTAAGGTGGCCCTAGAAAGCAAAGTCTCTGAACTTAAAGAGTTGGATTCCGTGGTGAATGAGACTGGAAAATGCTTTATTACAACAGATAAAAATGAGTGGATAGATTTAGGTAATTTAAAATCAATAGATTCTTCTAGTAATAATGCAGATAGCACAATAAAAGCGTTTACTACAACAGAATTATTAGACAATTCATTAAATAAGATTGAAATTGTAACACCACCTACAAAAACATCATATTTTGCAGGAGAAAATTTTGACAAAACAGGGATGGTTGTACAAGCAAAATATAATAGAAAAGATAATTCAATTGTAACATTAGACAGCTCAAGCTATAATATTACTAATGGAACAGACTTAAAAGCAGGACAAACAAGTGTTACAATAACTTATGAGGACAAAACTGCCAAACAAGAAATAAGTGTTGAAGAAAATAGTGTAACAGAATTAAAAATAAAAATACCGCCTACAAAAACCCAATACAAAGAAGGACAAAACTTTGACAAAACAGGGATGATTATAGAAGCTACATATAAAAATGGAACTAAAAAAGAGATAGCAGATTATACAATAACAAATGGCAATAATTTAAAAGCTAATCAAGCACAAATAACAATTTCTTATGGTGGAAAAACAATTGAGCAAAACATAAACGTCATACCTAATCCACTAATAAAAATAGAAGTTACTAAAAAGCCAGATAAAATTAAATATATAGTTGGCCAAGATTTTGATAAAACTGGAATGGTAGTGACAGGAACATATCAGGATGGAACAAAGCAAGAGATTACAGACTATACAATAGAAGACGGAACAAAACTAAAAAAAGAACAAAAAAATGTTAATATAAAATATGATGGCAAAGCTGTAAGTCAAGAAATAACGGTAGAAGAAAAAGCAATTATAGAAATATCAATAAGTAAAATGCCAACAAAGACGAAATACATCCAAAGTAAAGAAGAATTAAACCTAGAAGGTGGACTATTAAAAGTAAAATATAACGACAATACAGAAGAAGAGATAAAATTAACATCTGAACAAATCAAATTAGATGGGTTTGATAATTCTAAAATAGGAAAAAACGTAATTACTGTAACATACAAAGAAAAACAGACAACATTTGAAATAGAAATACTAGAGGAACAACTACCTAAAAATTCTGATTTTGATAAAGCAAACTGTATTATCAATGGTTCTAAGTACTATACTTTTACGGATAAAAGTAAACAAGAATATTTTATAATTGACGTAACTGTCAAAGATATAATTAGAAATAATGAAAACGATAGTTATGAATACTATTATTATATATCTTCAAATAAAGATGAGGATAATATAGAAAAATGGGTAAAAATTACAGATAAACAAATAGTTGATAACAAATTATCTTTTATAATTGACACCAAGAATATAGAAGATTATGGTAAACTTTCGGATTCTAATAACATATATTTATATATTAAAGAAGTCGTTATAAAAGGTGGAAATCAGTCTGTAATAGTATCAAAACCAATGGAAATGGAACAAGATGGAGACCTTGAGATTTATTTAGATAACGTAAAAGTAAAAAATACTAATAAAAACGATGGAACAGAAGCAAAAGACAAATTACCTAATACTGGTATTATAAACATAATAATTATAGCATTGGTACTTACTGGTGTAGGAACGCTTATCTATATTAGATATAAAAAATTAAGCAAATATGTAAAATAATATTAATTAAATATTGCTAAAAAATAGTGAGAGAATTTCACTATTTTTTAGTTAGAAGCATTTTGATTTGTACGATTGCAAAAAAAGTAATATATGGTATAATTAATTTATTGCAATACTGCAATATTAGTGTGTTTTTAAAATGCACAAAGCTCTAAACAATTGTAAGGAGGAATAAAATGTATACCATGTGCAAGGTCATGCTGATTCTTTCTATTGCTGTAATTGTTTTATCAATAATTGAATTGATTTACAATTCTTGGCAAAAAAAGCATGACAAAAAGAACGTTATGTGTAATAACAACCTTACAAAAACTATTAAAAAGTTTTTGCTGGTCGGTATGGGCACTTTTAGTGCAAGTGGTCTTATTTTACTCTTAAGAATGTATTGAGTGAAGAGAAAAATACTTGTCTTTTAAAAAAGACAAGTATTTTTACTTAAAGTGAGAGTTGATAAAATCAAAATAAAATGATACAATTTAATAGTTATAAAATAAGTAAAACAAGGAATGATAGAAATAATGGAAAAAATTTTAGACAGAATAAATAAACCTGATGATTTAAAAAAATTAAATTTATTAGAAAAAGAAGAATTGGCAAAAGAAATAAGAGAATATATATTAGAAATAGTATCTAAAAATGGTGGACATTTAGCTTCTAATTTAGGCGTTGTAGAACTTACAATTGCTCTACATAGCGTTTTTGACTTACCACAAGACAAAATAGTATGGGATGTTGGGCATCAAAGTTATGTTCATAAGATTTTGACAGGAAGAAAAGAACAAATTAAAACTTTAAGAAAATTTGGAGGTATATCACGGATTTCCTAAAATATCAGAGTCTGAATATGATAGTTTTGACACAGGGCATAGTAGCACATCAATATCAGTAGCCTTGGGAATGGCAAGGGCAAATGCATTAGAAAATAAATCTGATTATGTAATTGCTGTAATAGGAGATGGCTCATTAACTGGAGGAATGGCTATGGAGGCATTAAATGATGCAGGAAGTAGTAATTCTAATATAATAGTAATACTAAATGATAATGAAATGAGCATATCTAAAAACGTTGGAGGAATACCAGCATTACTTACTAAGATTAGAATCAAAAAAATGTATAAAAGGTCGAATAATAATATAAAAAATTTCTTTAATAAAGTCCCTGTAATAGGAAAACCAATTGTTACATTAGCTCACAACATAAAAAAAGGAATAAAGCAAATGGTTATTCCAAATATGTACTTTGAGGACATAGGCTTTACATATTTAGGACCAGTAGATGGACATAACATAGAAGAGTTAGAAAAAATATTAAAACAAAGCAAACACTTGGAAGGACCTATTTTAATACATGTAATGACAAAGAAAGGAAAAGGATACAAATTTGCAGAAGAAACACCAGATAAGTTTCACGGAATTTCTAGTTTTGACTTAAAAACAGGAGAACCAATATCAAAATCAAAAAATGATTATTCAAAAATATTCGGAAATAAACTAATTGAATTAGCTTCAAAAGATGAAAAAATAGTAGCTGTAACTGCTGCTATGAAAGACGGAACAGGACTAAAAGAATTTGCAAATAAATTTCCTAACAGGTTTTTTGACGTAGGAATAGCAGAACAACATGCAGTTGGAATGATTGCAGGCATGGCTGCATCAGGGTTAAAACCAGTATTTTCAGTATATTCTTCGTTTTTACAAAGAGGGTATGATCAACTCGTTCACGATATTGCATTAGAACAAATTCCTGCAACTATATGTGTTGATAGAGCCGGAATTGTTGGAGCAGATGGAGAAACACATCAAGGAATATTTGACTTGTGCTTTTTAAACTCTATACCAAATCTAGTTGTTATGGCACCAAAAGATTTTAAAGAACTAGAACAAATGCTAGAATTTGCAGTAAACTTAAATAAACCAGTAATAATTAGATATCCAAGAGGTGGAGAAGGAGTAGAAAAATTTGAACAGCATAAAAATATAGAACTTGGTAAATCAGAAATCATAAAAGAAGGAAAGGATTTAACAATTGTAGCAATAGGAAAAATGGTTGATAGAGCACAAAATGTTGCTAAACTATTGGCAAAAGAAAATATTGATGCAGAAGTAATAAATGCAAGATTTTTGAAGCCATTAGATAAAGAAACAATATTAAAATCAGTAGAAAAAACTAAAAATGTTGTAACAATAGAAGATGGATTAATAGAAGGAGGACTTCGGAACATCTGTTATAGAAGCAATTAATGATAGTAAACTAGAAAATATAAAAACAAAGAGATTTGGATATAATGATTGTTTTGTAAAACATGGAAGTGTAGAAGAATTAGAAAAAGAATACGGATTAGATTCAGACAGTATTTTCAAAAATATAATAAAAAATAAAGTACTTGGATAATAATATTCAAGTACTTTATTTTTTTATCTTGAAGCTTCTTCTTTTTCTAGTTTCTGAATTTTCTCTGTAGCAGCTATTGAAGCAGTAGTAGGATCTCCGCCTGGAACATATCGATAATTTGCAACTTCTTGCTGATTTAATAAATTATCTGCTGTAAGTAAATTTAGAATATAATCATTAGTAGCTTCACCTATATAGAGTGTTGTTTCGAACTTTGCAAGACATTCATCATAAGTTTCTAATCTTAAATAAGAACAATCGTTTTTTAGAATATTTAATTCTTCTGGGGTAGCATTAGGATGATCTTTTTTTAATCTTTTATTTAATAAATCATAACTCTTTTTAGGAGATAAATAAATTTCATCCATAATTCTTTTAATGTAAGCTTCTTTTTCTGCAACTGATATTGTAGAAGAATTATTGATAGATTTTAAATTAGTGATATCTTCCTCAAATCTCTTTCTTCTGGTAGTAGCAGTAGAAAAATTTCCGATTTATAACTTCTTCAACTTCTTTTCGAACATTTTCTTCAATTCCTTTTTGTACGATATTAGAATATAGGTTTTTAATCCTATCAGGATAAGAAGAAGTTGTTCTTAAAAACTTATCTCTATAAAGAATTTGAGTATCAGAAAGAGATTCTTTTAAATAATTAGGATTAATTAACAATTGGGAATAAGTATCTATTAAGGCATAAGTTTTTTCAGGTAAAAGATCGTTCAATTTTCTTAATGAAGGCTTAACAGATTTTGTATAATTTAATTGTCTTAAATCATACATTAAATTAGCAACAGATTCATCCATTTTAGCTCCATCAATTTCCTTGGAATTTTTTGAAAGATTATCTCTAAGGAAACGAGTAACTCTGCTTACAATTTTGTCTTTTTTTCCAGGTTGTAAAGTCCAATCATCAAGCTCACTTTTTGTTAATCCCATTTGGATAAAAAGTTGTTCATAATCTGGGTCATTAACATTAACAACTCCTTTTATAACTCCATCTCTAAAATCTTTTGCAACATACGAAATTGGATCGCAAAATAATACTATTGTTCCTTCTTTAGATCTGTTTCTGGTTTTTCTATCTAATCCATTTTTGACAAATGTATCTACATATTCGTTCTCAATATCTTTGTCAGTTTTATTTGAATCTATTTTAACTTCTGTCAAACTACTTTCACCATTGTGACATACAGCAATATCTGATATTGTAAGATAATCTGAATAATATTTTTTTAATTCATAAGAATTTAGAGGTCTACCTTTAATTTCTTCTAGTCTTTTAAGAACCTTATTATGAATATCTTCTAATTCAAACATTACTCGTGCCATAGAACTATGGTGTAATTCACATATTCCATTTGATTGTAAATAATTTGATAGCATATGTTCTCCCTCATGAGCAAATCCAAAATGTCCAATATCGTGACTTAAACCACCAACAAATGCTAAATCTTCGTTTAGTAATTGGTCTTTAGCAGAAATATATGAGTTTATAGCAACATCTAAAGAATGAAGAAGCCTTGCATTTGCATGTCCTTCAATACCAGGGTTCTTTTCAGAACTCATATTTTTTTGTTGAAGTCTAACCCAAGATTTTGAAAATTCAATTAATTCTTCCTTAAACACACTTAAATATTCAGGATCTATATATGTAGCGAATTTTGAATGCTCCAAATAAAAAGCTTTCTTTTGCCTAAAATTTCTAATAAGCTCTTTTAATTTAAGAATATATTTACTTTCTACCTTAAATTTAGTAGATGAAGGCTCATCTTTAAAATTTTTCATAAAAACCACCATTATTTATTATATATTTTAAATATATTTTAACATTTTTTTTAAAATTTGTGAATAATTGTAAAAAAAAAGTCGAAAAGTGAGAACAAAACTTGAAGTAGACATAAAAATACAGTATAATATAGTTATATTCATTTAAAAGTCTCCATGCGTGACATCAAGTTATAGCAAGAGACAAAATAATTTTAGGGAGGAAATGAATATGGGCACGATGTCTACTGGAAAAAATGTAACAAAGGAGGCGGTTAAAAACATTTTTGGTAAGGTGCTTAATGTTTTAAGCAATATTACCCGGTGGTCCAACAAAGATTGTTCAGAGAACAAGTCCTTGAGACTGTATACAGAACTTGCAAAACAAGGTCTGAACGTCGTTATAACTTATTTTTTAGCAGATGATGCTAAAAAGAAGGGAATTAAAATTAAAATGGAAAGGTTTCCATGGATAGTCTTAAACAGAATGTTTGAGAAAACAATTAATGGAAATATTCGCAATGACCATTTAAAAGAAATTTGCAAAAATTCTCCCGGGCTTGAAGAGAGATATTTTGCAAGAGTCAAAGCAGAAATTCTGCAAAATGCAGAAGAATTTGCAGAACGAATGCAAATTGATGAGGAATGGGACGAAACAAAGATATTTAAGGTTGCTACAAAAATAGCAACACTTATAGAGTGCAGAGAGCTAGAAATAAAAAATGCAGAAGGAGAGGTATTAAATACAATCACTGCATTGAGCAAAGACGAAAAAATCGGATTTTTTGATCAAGATACTCTCGAATACGAGTTTTTCACTGAAGTATCAATGTTAAGATCAAGTGTTCGATGGTTAACTCAGTTCAAAGCAAAGGAGTGTTCAGTTCTTGAACACATGGCGGAAACTGCAATAATTGCATTCCTTATAGGACTAGAACAGAGCGGAGATGAAGAAATTGCAACACACCTTTTCTGGTGTGGAGCATTTCACGACCTTCCAGAACGTTGGACAGGAGACATGGCAAGCAATATCAAAGACTCTGTTGAAGGCTTAAGAGAAGCAACAGAAGAATTCGAAAGACTTGTTATGGAAAAAAATGTCTATCAAAAGCTTCCACAATATGATATTAAAAAAGTCATGATGGAAGAAAAAGAAAACGAGAAATACAAAGATATTCTCAAAAAAGCAGATTATGCTTCTGCTGTATTTGAGTGCTACCGAAATATAAAAGCAGGTAGCAGAGATGGTTACTTCTTTGAAGTAATAACAAAAGAGTACAATTCAAGAGAAGCATACTCTGACAACTTTAAATGGCTTATAGAGGAAATCTATAATGCTGTTCCGCATGAAGGTTATGTAGATTAGTGCACAAAATCCTCGCCTATGTTTTAGGCGAGGATTTGTTCAAGAGTATAAATTTGCAATTATTTGAAAAATATGCTACAATATCAATAATTGGAGGTATCTTATATGGAGAATAATGCAAAAAAAATTAAACCCTTTTTTAGAATGAAAAAAGAGAAATATTTAGAAATGAATAAGAAATTTGCAGATATTTATGGAACAATGGGATATTCAAATAAACCTTTATATGATTATGAAGAAATGGATGAAAATATAATGGATTATGATGGAATGTCAGAATATGCAACCAAATTTGACATAAAAAGAAGTACTATAATTGCTATAACTAAAGCAATAACAGAATCAGCGGCATATCAAAGGACTTCCCAAAAATCAATGATGGCAACTAGATCTACTACTATAATTTCCCCAGAAAACCAAGATGAAGAATACGAAAAAAAATTTAGAGATTCTGAAGCATTAATACAAACAAGACAAACTCACATGAGAGAAGTAGCAGATGTAGCTAAAATGATTTCTAATGGATTGGGTTTAAATGACGATTTTGCATACCTTATGGGTCTGCTACATGATATAGGGCATACCTGGAATGGACATTCAGGTGAAAGAATGTTGTCGACAGTAGCGCGTTTGAAAAATTGTGGATACATAGTGCATAATGCTATGGGTGCATATATTCTTGAAAGAGAAAATATAATTGAGATGGCAATCAAACAAGTAAAACAATTTAATTCTACAGTAAAAGAAGACGAAATCAAAGAATTTATGAGATATGTTATGGATGGCGTTGTTTCACATAATGGTGAAGGAACCGTTGGAAAAATAATTCCTGAAACAAAAACAACTGATGATATGGTAGCTGAATTAAGAAAATGCTTTACTGAAAAGGGATATGATAAAAAAATAATGCCAGCTACATTAGAAGGAGCAATAATAAGATATGCTGATATAATAGCATATACTCGTTCAGATATTATGGACGGATTTAGATTAAGAGATGAAAATGGGAATAAAATACTAAAAGAATTTGATGATGATTATTTATCAATAATAGGAACAGTTTTGGCAAGAGAAAACAATTATACTAAAGTGCTAACATTTGAAAATAAAATTTTAATAGAGTCATATAAATTACAAGAAGAAATAGAAGAATTAGAAGAATCGATAAAACAAAAAGAAAATAATCCTGAAGCAAGAAAAAGATTGGAAGAAAGAAAAAAAGAAAGAGAAATGATTCAAGCAAAATATGAAAAATTTTGTGAATATAAAATAGAATATGCTAAAGAATACATAAGTAGAATAAAAGATAAAAGCAAGGTAAAAGAAGAAGTTACACAAATGATGCAAAATGCGTTTATAAAAGATTTAATAGAAACTAGTAAAAATAAACCATATATAACCATGTCACCATTAATGAGAAGAACATTTTTTGCTTTAAGAGATTTAAATGCAAGGAAAATAGTTCCATATACTAGAAGAGCATTCGAAGCAAATAAATTGCCTATAGCTACAAAAGCATTAGTAGAAGACGTTGGAGAAGTTTTAAAAGATACAGGAATTGCATACTATGCTATACCAAAAGAAGAAAGAGAAAAATTAGAATTAAAAGAACCAGATAGAGAAAAAAATGCAGTAATAAGAAAAGAAATAGAATCAAATAAAAAAACAGATTATGATAGAAAAATTATACATTACTATGAGAATCTAAACTCAGAAAAAATAAATGAAATGTATTTAAATTGTATAGAAGCAATTAAAGATGTAACAAAACATGATATAAGAATTACTTTAGGAGAAGAACAATATGATGGAGAGTTAGCTGAAACGTATGAAAGCGAAAAAATTATACCAATAAAGAAAAAGATAAATGAATCTGGGAAAAGAATAGATGAAATCACAGAAAAAGACAAAGAAATGCTTTACAATAAAATAGTTGAAGAAAGAATGAAAGACATTGAAACAGTATTTGCAGATAAAATGGCAATAGATTATATAGGTGGAATGACAGACAAAACAATTATTTCTTTATTGATAGAAAAAAATCTCATATCAAAAAGAGAATTTACTGAAGGTTATGGAAGGCCTGTTCCAGGAACCCAAGAAAGAGATAAGGGAGTAGAAAAATTACAAAATGCATTTAAAGGGTTTGAAAAAATGATATTACCAGACGAAGAAGAAGAAATTTCATTATAATAAAAATTTACTTATTTCAAAGAGAAAATTCAAAATATAATAGAGAATTTTCTCTTTTTATTGTATAGGAAAAATCAAAGATTTTTGCATATATAACAAGGTTAGGCTACATTTATAGATAAATCTTATATGAGACAAACAATCTCTTGAATAAATTTTAAATATAATATATAATGTGTTTAGAATAAAAAATGTAAACGAGGAGAACGTTATGGACAAAGAAAAACGTAAAATATTAAATATAATGCTAAAATTTTTCGAAGAAAAAGGATATAAAAAAGAAGAAATAGAAGAGATAGAAGAATTAGCAGAAGAAAAAGAAAAAAAGAAAAAAGGAAAATTACATCCTTTCGAAAAAATTACAGATTTAAAAGACATGTTAGAAAAAACAGAAAAGAAATTTGGTGACAAGCCTGCTTTTAAGTATAAAACAAAAGAACCAGGGGTTTTTGATGTGATTACATATAAAGAGTTTATAGAAAAAGTAAACGCATTAGGAACTAAATTAATAGATTTAGGCTTAAAAGGAAAAAGAATTGCAATAATATCAGAAAATAGATATGAATGGTGCTTAGCATATTTAGCAACATGTTGTGGGACTGGAGTGGTTGTACCACTAGATAAATCTTTACCTGCAAATGAATTAGAAAGTTTAATAATTCGTTCAGGAGTAGAAGCAATATTTTATTCAAACAAATATGATGAAGTTATGCAAGATATAAAACAAAGAAGAACAACAGACTTGAGATACTACATTTCAATGGATTTAGAAAAGATGGAGAATGGAATTTATTCAGAACATGAACTTGTAGAAAAAGGAAGAGAATTAATAAAAAAAGGAAACAAAAAATTCTTAAATGAAAAAATTAATAATGAAGAAATGACATGTATGCTATTTACATCAGGAACAACAGCAATGTCAAAAGCAGTAATGCTATCACACAAAAATATATGTTCAAATTTAATGGATATAGCAGCTGTATTAAAAATTGATGAAAATGATACTTTATTATCATTCTTACCATTGCACCACACATTTGAATGTACAGTTGGATTCCTTTATGTTATGTATACAGGAGCTTCAATTGCATATTGTGAAGGAATAAGACATATTGCAAGTAACATAAAAGAATTTGAGATTACTGCAATGATTTCTGTACCAGCACTTTATGAAAATATCTATAAAAGAGTTATGAAGTCAATTGAGAAAAAAGGAAAACTAGCAGAAGTAGAAAAAATAATGAAATTAAGTGGAATGCTTTCAAAAGTAGGGATAGATTTTAGAAAGAAAATGTTTAAAGAAATTCACGAATCGTTAGGACCAAAACTAAGACTTATGGTAAATGGTGGAGCAGCATTAGATTATGAAGTAGAAAAAGGATTCAATGAATTAGGTTTCAGAATTGTTCAAGGCTATGGATTAACAGAAACATCTCCAGTTATAGCTGCAGGAACAGATTTTGCTCAGAGATTAGGATCAGTAGGAAAAGTATTTCCTAGTTTAAAAGTAAAAATAATAAATAAAGACGAAACTGGAGTTGGAGAGGTTATTGTAAAAGGACCAAGCGTAATGCTTGGCTACTATCAAAATGATGAAGCAAATAAAGAAGTGTTTGAAAAAGGCTGGTTCCACACAGGAGATTTAGGATATATTGATAAAAAGGGATTCTTATTTTTAGCAGGTAGAAAGAAGAGCGTAATAGTTTTAAAGAATGGTAAAAATGTGTATCCAGAAGAGATTGAAAGCATAATAAATAGAATTGATGGAGTAAAAGAATCTTTTATATATGGAAAGCCAGAAGAAAACAACGAAGATGACTTAAAGCTTTGCGTAAAAATAGTATATGATAAAGATTTAATGAAAGAATTATATAATGCAACTACAGAAGAAGAAATAAAAGAAGCTTTGTGGTCAAAGATTAAAGAAGTAAACAAAACAATGCCACCATATAAATATATTAAAGAAATACTTGTGTCAGAAGAAGAGCTTATAAAAACTACAACATTAAAAATAAAAAGACACGAAGAATTAGCAAAAATTGAAGGTCAAAAATAGAGAAAAAATATAAAAAAATATATTGACTTTTGTAATATTAATGTAATAAAATTGTAACGAAATAGATAAATTAAATTTTACAAATCCTATTGTAGTTTTTTCGCAAAGAATGTATAATTATAAATAATAAAAGTACATAGGACAAAGGAGGGTGAGTTTACGGTGCTATTTTTTCATAAGCCAGGCATAGTAAACGTGAAAATGATAATTACAGAAGAAAAAATTTTATCAAATATTGACAAGGTTCAAAAAATGATAAATCCAAATAATAAGAAACAAATTGTTCAATTGGACGAAGATGCTTATTTTAAAGATTTAATAGATTCAATAAAAACATATTTAACAGAATATCCAAAAAAGAAGAATTTTCCAGCAAGTGTATATAAAGCTTCTTATGGATTAGTTGAATACGCAACAAATCAATTTGAAGAAAACACAAAACAAATAGAAAAGCTAATAAGACAAAGAGAAAACAATATTGCAAAAGCAAATGAATTAAAAGATGTATTTGAAGCAGTTCAAAACAAAGATAAAGAATGGAAAACAAAAGTAAAACAAATAAGCAATGTTGTGTCAGAGGATGTTGTTGAAGCTTTAATTATAATAGGAAAATGTAAAACAAAGAGACCAGCAAATTATGAAGATGCATTAAAATTAGTAAGAGCAAGAATTTCAAACTTAGAAGGAAATCTACATATTGAAATAGATATGGAAAGAATAGAAGACAGATCAAAAGCTCTAAGCTATATCGGAATAGAAATAGCAGAAGCTTTAAAAGGAATTCCAACACCAGTAGAAGCACCAGCAAAACAAGAAAAAGTAGAAGCTATTGAAGAAGAAGTTGTAGAAGATTCATTTATTGAAGAAACAAGATTTGAAGTAAAACCAACATTATGGGAAAGAATTAAAAACAGTAAATTAGTAAGAGCAATATCTTATGTAATGAAAATAAGAGTTGTATTAGATGTTCCAGCACTTCCAGAAGGTAGAGGAGAAAGAAACTAAAAAACAATCTATTATGAGATAGGACGGAAGTTATTCCGTCCTGTTTTTTGCAAAAATAAAAATATATGGAGGAAAATATGAGTAAATATGATGAACAATACCTAGATTTGGTAGAAAGAATTTTAAAAGATGGATATTATGATCAAAACAGAACAGGAATAGCTACATACAAGTTACCACACCAAATTTTGCAATTCAATTTGCAAGAAGAATTTCCTATACTTACAACAAAATATGTTGCATATAAAGCAGCTATAAAAGAATTACTATGGATTTTTCAAAAGCAATCTAATAAAATTAGTGACTTACATGAGCAAAATGTTCATATATGGGACGAATGGGAAATGGAAGATGGAACAATAGGAACAGCTTATGGATGGGTTGTAAAAAAATTTAATCAAGTAGATAAATTAATACATCAATTAAAAACAAATCCACAAGATAGAAGAATGGTACTAAACCTTTGGCAAATACCATATTTAGATACAGGAGCTCTATATCCATGTGTGTTTAATAGTTGTTGGGATGTAACTGACGGAAAATTAAATTGTATGCTTACAATAAGATCAAATGATATTCCTTTAGGACACCCATTTAATGTAACACAATATGCTGTATTTGTTCATTTATTAGCACAAGTAACAGATTTAAAACCAGGATTACTTACAGTATGTATAAGTAATGCACATATATATGAAAATCAAGTAGAAGGCATGAAAGAACAATTATCAAGAAGAGATAAGGCATATCCAGCACCAAAACTTTGGATAAATCCAGAAATAAAAGACTTTTATGATTTTAAACCAGAAGACATAGAACTAATAGATTACAAACATCTAGGAAAAATAAAAATGGATGTAGCGGTATAAATAAAAAGAGAAAGGAAGATAAATATAATGCTAAGTACAATAGTTGCAATAGCAAATAATAATGTAATAGGAAAAGACAACAAATTAATTTGGCATTTACCAGAAGACTTAAAGAGATTTAAACAAATTACAACAGGGAAAAATATAATAATGGGAAGAAAAACATTTGAATCATTAGGAAGAGTTTTACCAAATAGAAAACATATTATATTATGCAATGATATGGAAATGGATATAGATAATGAAAATGTAGAGATTTTAGATGATATATCAAAATTAGATAAATATATAAATTCAGACGAAGAAAACTTTGTAATAGGTGGAGCAACAATATATAAATTACTAATGCCTTATGTAAATAAATTATATATAACAAAAATAAATCAGGATTTTGAGGGAGATGTATATTTCCCAGAAATAAAAGAAACAGAATGGAAAGAAATTTCAAAAGAAAAAGGCCTAAGAAATGACGAAAATCCTTACGATTACGAGTACATAACATACATTAGAAAATAATTTTAAAAAAAATTAAAAAAATTGAAATTTTGTATTGACAGAACGCGAAAAATATCTTATAATAAATTTCGCGTTGAACAAATGCTCCCTTAGCTCAGTTGGTCAGAGCAACCGGCTCATAACCGGTGGGTCCAAGGTTCGAATCCTTGAGGGAGCACCAACGCAAAATTTTTTTACAATTAAATATGGGTAGGTGGCCGAGTGGCTAAAGGCGGCAGACTGTAAACTTTGATTTTCAAAGAATCATAAATTGCAGCCCATGCAAGTGATTGTATGGTGAAAACTAGGCTAATTCGGGGAAGTCTTAACAGATTGCGCTGATGATAATCCCGAGCTAAAGAAGTAATTCTTGAGTGTAGAGACTTTATACCTGGCATCTTAAAGAAGATGAAGAGAAAGTCCAGACTACAAACATTTTAAATGGTAACGAAAGTTATAGTAGTAAGAAATCTGTTCTCATACGAGTACGATGGTTCGAATCCATCCCTGCCCACCAACTAAAAAAGTCATAGTAAAACTATGACTTTTTTAGTTACTTATAAATTATAGAAATATGCTTGACAAAAAGAGAAATAAGCGGCATCAGTGACCATGTCATTTGCATATTTATGTAAAATATGGTATAATAAAAAACAGCATAGGCAATATCCTATGTGCCAATTCTTTTTTACACTGATTAGTGTGAGGAAAATCCTCTAACTTTTTGGTTTCACATATAAAAAATATCAACAAAAAAAGTACTTAAGGAGGAAAAACAAAATGGTAGAAACTTGGAGAACATGGGCAATAATAGCACTGACTTTAGTAATTTGCATATTGTGGATAACGGAAATGCTTTTGAAAAATCAGAAGGCAAAGAATGTTATTTCAATAATAATGCTATTCGGCTTTATGGCATTATTTTGTATCATTGAGCCTAAACTGGCAACATTATTAAGCGTTTATTCCACTGCTAGCCTTGACAGATGCCTGTATTATGTAATACATATTTGTTTTTATATTGTAATTGCAACTACAGCTTTAAAAATCAATTGCCAGAAGAACAAGAAAGACTAAGCTACCACAAAGAGCAACCTTGTAAAAGGTTGCTCTTATTTCCTAATACCCCTTGACATTAAGACTTTTTAAATATATAATTATTAAAAATAAATAGTGAGGAATTAAATATGAGAAAATATATATTAATTAATTGTTGTTGCAGATAATACTCTTACCTATGTTGTAGGTACGAGTAAATTTTGTGCCTGCAATAATTAATGTATATTTTATATATTAAGTTATGCAGGTTGCATAACTTTTTTTGTTGAATAGGAAAATCTTTGGTTTTTCCTATTCAACAAAAAGGCTATAATCGCTATTGCCTTTGAGATTTCCTCATT
>OLHG01001099.1_pt1 | contig 17382 bp, 28 predicted proteins | sample 1605971 | NCBI WGS metagenome assembly OLHG01 (sample SAMN03283289) | human gut metagenome | biome: human-associated habitat; material: feces | host: Homo sapiens | place: Peru | collected 2012 | reverse complement strand
AGACCTTTTTAAACTTTTTTCAGAAATTTTGGTTACTTTTTGTTCATGCTACGAATATAGTCAATGACAAACATAACCCACATTCCAAGAATAAAAGGGATAATAATATTCATTATACATAGTCCGTTGGAATCTTAAATAGATGCTCTGTTGGAATCTTAATACAGTTGTTGTCCCATTTCTTATATGCGTCAAGATATGCTTCGTCCTTATCTCCATTTACAGTAAGCTCGTAGTACATACCGTCAAAGAGAGTGGTAGAAAGAAGAGCCTTCCAGTTCTGCAAAGTCTTACAATACCACACGATATACACATCAAAATCAGGAGTAGAATCAGACTTATCCAAATGATTAATTACATAATCACGGACAGCATTCTTACTAAATTCAAAAAAATTTACATCAGTCATTTTCGTCAACCTCAATTTCTTCTCCAATCCAATGCTTCATTAGTTCATTTACATTAGTTGGATATGTTTTTACTACATATTCTGTATCAATGATAATATCTGTAATAGTTAAACTATCATCAATTTTAATTGCGCCAACAGTTCCACCAATTACTCTAATTGGGATAACTTTGTCTTTTACGAAACCATCATCAAACAAAACATAATGACCATAAGCTTTAGTTTTATTTTTATATCCAGTTATATATCCAGACAAATCATTTAGTTCATCTGTAATAGCGCAATTATATTCATTATTCATCCATAGTTTTCGTGAAAAAAGTTTCATAACAATTCCTCAAAAAAATATAAAACAATGTGGGATAGGGTAATCGAAACCCATCTATTTTTCATAGACATTCTCTGCGCTGAGAATCTTAGTCCTCCTAAGTTTATCCCGCATTGCTTCTTGATGCGTATCGGAGTCGAACCGATGTTACCACCGTTGGTCTATAATATGTGAATCAAACACATCTTGGGTCTCAAGGCAAACCTGCATTATAGGAAAGGGTGGGGTCTTAGCCACTTGACTAACGCACCATATATTCTCCATCAGTTTAACACCGATGGAGAGAGTGTAATTAAGCCTCTGTAATAGATGCTTTCGTACCAGTCTTAACCTTAGTATTGCCCTTTAGAGCGCCACTAATAGCATAAACAGCAGCCTCAATCTCCTTGCGCAGAGCTGTCTCGTCATAAATAATTCCCATATCAGCAAGCTTCTTCTCAGCATAGTCCATTGCTTCCTGCAACTTCTTCTGTCCGTCCCAACCCATAGTAAGACCCATCTGTTCAGCAGCCTTTACTGCAATCTCAGCAATAGTCTTATAAGTCTCAATGGTTGCAAGAGCCTTGTCAATCTTATCCTGACCATACTTATTACGCAAGGCAGGAATAACGACTGCGGTACATAGGGCAACGCAAAGACCAATAACCATCGTCACAATCTGAGTAACATCCATATTTTATAATATCTCCTTTAAATTTTAAATTTTAATTAAAATGGAGCAAGATACCAGATTCGAACTGGCGCTTTCAGTTTTGTCTCTATTACAAGTCTTGCACTTGCATCTCTTCAACATATCCAGTAAAGGACTCATTCCAGAGCGTGTTTTACTTTTAAACTAAACAGAGGGAAGACTGACGTGCTAACCACTAACACTAATCCTGCATATTAGGGATAGCACCACGCATGATGCTATCCCGTGGTGTCTCCGAAGAGAAGTCACGCGCTAACCGAGCAAAGCTCCACCACATCACAACGAAAGGATTGTTGTAAGCAAAAATAAAAGTATGTTTTTATCCTACCGCTTCAATACGCGGTCCATTGTCTACAGTTTTCCAAACGACAAGAACTTCATCTGTTTTCTTGTCTACGGTCAAAAGATAAACAGCGTCATAAGGAAGCCAATTTGTTGAGATATAACGATAAGTTTCTCCCGTATCATATTCCATCTCTTGAAAAATGTATGCTCCATCTGTTCCACGAGCTACAATCTCTGCTCCAACATATTTTGTAGGAGATTGAAGAGTTTTATCCAAACTATTTGTTAAAGAATAACCTATAGCAACTCCACAAACAATTCCTGCCGTCAAGAGCGCGACAAAAAATTTCAGAACATTTTTGGTGGAACTGTATTCTTTCGCCGAATCTATAGCAAAAGGGGGGATAAAAAATACCAGTAATCCCAAAACTGAAAAAAGAGTAATTACAAAAACAACTTTATCGAAATTCATTTTTTAAGAACCTCTCTTAACTTTATGTGCTTATTATAGCACACTCTTTTTTACTTGTCAAGGGTTTTATAAATTAAAGTTGAACTTTTTTCAACGGCTTCATTTCAGCTTCAATAAGAGATAAAGGCACAAGGAATCCTCGGCTTGTAAAAAGCTTATTCTTCACTCTTTTCTCTTTCAAAATATCCATTCGGTCTATGACAAATTGCCTAAATTTTCTCATATTAAGAATATATAAAGTCTTAGTTTTTAAGAAATAATAGAATAAAAACTGTGCATCAGACTTCATAAGGCACCGTTCAGTTTGACGTTGTTCATTGCTGATAACCTCAAAAAATAGATTACCAGTAACATAAGTATCTGTTTTAATTTCGACAGTATAAGACGAACCATCAGTTTTGTTTACAATGAGGTCAATATCTAAACTTTGATAGAATTTATCCCCAGAAACATCTATTACTTCTGATACATCTTCCCTGTTTTCAAGCCATTTGGTTATAGCAATTTCCCGAAGCTAACCTACGGCATTAGAAGAATTAAATTCATAAACTTTATCACTCAATTGTTTCTCTCCATTTTGAATCTTTAGAATATGTGCGGACTGCCGCAAAATTATAATATTCCTCTGCTCGAACAAGCGTATTAATGAAGCCAGAATTTAGAAAATCTTCCATCATTAAATTTACAAATTCAAGCGTCTGAGGGTGCATTTTAATCCCATGGTCTTTCTTTTTAAGCCACCATTTATATTCACTTTCAGGAGAAAAATTCTTCCCATTATACGCTCTTCCTGCACCAAGGAAATCGCAAATTAGTTCAAGGGCATACTTATAGGGCATCTGAACAGGCTTGCAACCAAAGTCAAAATTATCCTGCCAAAATTCGTAATGATGCTTATTTCTACCCTTATGATGCATCCATGCTTTAGACCAGCCATTAACTTCTTTGCAATAATCAATGGGACTGCGAAAACCCTGATAATATTTTACAGACTCCCAAAATTCAGTGGGAGAAAATTTACTTAGGTCATGTACAACCCCTTGCCACGGAATACCAACCTTGAAACAATAATAACAAACCCACCAACGATGCTTTGTTACTGTCTTTAAATGTCCAAAAAATCTTTGAAAGAAATTCATTATTCTGTCTCCTCAATAATGTCAGGGGTATTCATAAGTAATCCAACAGCTTTTGCACAAGCAATTTCATAGTTGTCTATGAATTGATTATCACATTGATTAACTATAAAAGAATATGCGGCGATAAGCACTTGAGCAGCACGTTCATTAGTCATATTAATTACCCATTGTTACAAAAGGATTTACAGTGTTACCCATAACTTCGGGAAGCTTACCATCCCACGCCTGAGCACGAATATAGTCATTATAATTAGGAGACTTATCAAGCTGTTCCTGAACAACCTTAATTGCATACGCATCAGCATCAGCTTCAATCTTCTTTGCTTGAGCATTGGCTTCTGCGGCAATAACTTCCTGCTTCGCAAGCTCTTCTTTCTTTACAGTCTCATTCTTAACCTTCTGAGCCTCCTGTTCAGCAGCAACCTTCTCACGAATAGTTTGCTCAAAAGAATCTTCAAAATCAACATCAATAATATTCAGAGCGGTAACAACAACGCCATATCCCTCAAGATTAGAACGGAGAGAATCTTCAACGGATTCCTGTAGAGCGGAACGATTCTGAACAAGCTCTTCTGCTTTATACTTGCCAACTTCATTCTTAAGGACAGAATTAAGCTGAGGCATAATAAGCTTAGATTCAACATTGTTTACGCCAATAGTGCGAATGAGAACATCAAGCTTATCAGTAGAATAAGAATAATTCACCTTAATTACAATGTTCTCAACAGTCTGAGTATCCTTGGTATAAGCAGTTGTCTGTGCTTCGTAAACCTGCTCACGAACATCAATCTTACGAATCTTTTCAATAAAAGGAATACAAACATGAGGACCGGCACCAATAGAAGTATCAACAAGAGTTGCCACGCGATACTTTACACCAACATATCCCTCTGGAATAATCTTAATGCTACTAATAATGATAATTAGAGCAAGAAGAGTGCATACAACAATTAGAGGAATACGAAGAAAACGAGGAATCTTATTCTTCTTAACAGGCTTTGTGCTATCATTTGTGTTGTAACGTTCATTATACATTTTTCATTACCTCATAATATTTTTTAGATGGGCGAATACTATAAATTGGAATATATTCTCCCGTTTTTACTTTTTCAAATTCTGCTTTCATTTGAGAATGAAGATTGTTATTGAGAGTATGATAAGTCTTTTTAAGATATTCCCATTCTTCTTGACCTGTTTCTCCATGTCTTACAACAACAATATCATTATAATATTTATTGGCTATGGTATAATCCCAAATAATTCCACATTGAGCCAACTGACAACCAAAAAGGTAAAGCCTTAAAGAATGCCAAATAGATTTCTTTCCACCACGCCAATCAAAATCTTTTTCGATAGTAAGCTTTTTCTTTCCTTTAACCCAAGCAATAGATGCTCGTTCAGAAATAGCAGCATGAGCACTTTCTGGATTGAAAATAAAAGGATAAGATTTTCTTTTCTTAATGATAAACTGAGGAGAAAGAGAAATACATTCCAAAACTTCAACTGAATTTTTTTGAAGTTTGTTAATCCACTCTGATTCATGTTCAATATTATATGTGCGATTACCAAACTCATATTGGTCTGGTTCTTTAGGAAAATCATCTGGGACAATCGCAATATAATCCCAATCAGAAGAGTCAGTAGAGGTTTTATAAACTCTTGACCCCCATTCATAGATATTGATGGAAGTGGCAATTAGTTCGTTTTCAGTCATTCTCTAATGGGTCTTTCGTTTACTTGACGAATAATTTCTGAGGTTTTTCTTTGTTTGAATCCACAAAGGGGACAAAGATAATAAGTAATAAGACGAGTCACATCTGCAATTCTATCATCGTCTCCATAGCCACAATCTCTAAATACAACTTCTGGTTGAGTTGTAGTTTCAGAAACCGTTTCTAAATTTTCTGCTTCTGAGTCTGGAATAAAATGCCCACAACCGAACCAAATGCATCTGTTAGCAATTATACTGGCTTTATTTTTATATTCTTCACTTTTTTCTGTGTAGAAATTAATAGCATCATTTACACGCTGAATTTCGGAAATGTTCATAAAAAATAAAACCTACATTTCATTTGAATTTTGTACCCTCATTATAGCAAAAGAGCTTGAGTTTGTCAAGCCCTTTTTACTATTATTTTCTTAGTTTTTTAGGAAATTTTACACTCCGAACTTGAATCAATAGTATAAGGAGTGCTTGTGGTAGTAGTTGATGCCACATCTCTACGATTAAGTGTAGTGCCATCAAAATGTCTCTCTGTCTTACAAGGTACAGCGTCAGCAATGCCCTGAATCACATTAGCCCCACGAGAAACACAAGACGCAGAAATGGTGCTATAGCGAGCATATCTGCAAGAAACTGAGAGCGTTGCACATTCGGGAATATTACTATCCCTATTTTCGCTATTTACCTTGTCATAATATAGAGTAAACTTTTCTCTATACATACAAACATTGTTATGTTCACAATTTATACAAGGACATACATCTTTATTGTTAAAATTAAACATATTCAAATCTCCAATCTTGTAAAATGATAAATTGTATTTTTAGTTTCTACGGTCACAGAATTTACTTCTTCCCCATCTCCGTCAACGTTGAAAGATTTTACACGAGTAGTAGCAATAGTATGCCAATCAGGATAATCTTCTGTGCCATAATTCGCACAGAAAAAGAAATGCTCTCCTGTCATAATCTCATGTAAAAACACACAAAGCTTGCCATCAAGAATAGTCCTATCCCAATGAGTAGGACGCTCAGGGTCTTTTACTTCAGCCACGACAATATAATAATCTTTAACCAAATTCATTTTTATTTACCTCATTCATAGCAAATATAGGTTGTATTACCAAGTTCAGGATGATAATAGGAATGATAAACTTCGCCCTGTCGGAATGTTGCCTGATACAGAACATTACGAGGAGCAACTACTTCACGTTCAAGAACTCGACGAGCAGCTTCGTAACATTCGTCAGGGATAGTCACATAATAATATTCGTTAGTAGAATAGGGATACTGAACAATACCACCATTCTTACCCTCATTAATAATATCCTCAATAGAGGGGTCAATCATCTGCTTACCAATACCACCTTGAAGCTGACGATTTAGAACAACACAACCGACATCCATCTTTTCTTCCATTGAAATAAAGGAAGAACCAGCTTCATGCCAGATACAAAAGGCAAGCATCTCATAATCCCAATCAGTGTAAGGATAAAGATAACGACCAGAAGAAATTGTGTTTTTAATTTCTGTCTTATAATTTTCAAGCTCCGAATACAGAGGATTTTCTGCCGCACCGAATTCCTCGAAGCTCTGCATGAAATTATCTACTCGGTCAATCTCAGCATAAAGAGCGCTCTTGGTCATATAACGAAGATACTTCTTTTCTACAGAGTTCGCAGAAGAAATATATCCTGAATAGTGATGAAGAATTTCAGTATACTCTTCAATGGCATCAGAATAATAAAGAGCGGTTTCACTTACCGTCTTATCATGCTCTGCCTGTAGAAGCTCTGGAATGGTCTGTCGTTCAATATCCATACCAAAAACAAAACCAAAAGCCAAAGCTGTGATAATTGCAAAAATGATATGGACCTTTCCAAACTGATATTTTACCCAGTCACTTTTCGTTGCGTACATATTGTACTTGGCAATCAGCTTCTTTGTAACGTTTCTCATTTGTTGGAGTCCTTTCTAAAATTGTTTATAAGATTGATTTTTTGTTTTTAAATCTGAATAATACCCGTCTTTCCTGCGAAAAAATTCTTAGTTACTTCTCTTTTAATCTTCCTTTTAGGTTCTTTCTTTACTCCGTCATTGTAAGATTTAGGAGCGTTCTGACGAATAGTAATACCAAAAGGAAGATTGTTTTTATCCAACTGCATAGGCTCTTTTACCTTTTCGTTGGTCTGAGTATTAAAGAAATGACCTCGACTAACAATAATATAATCCAAATCTCCGTATTTGTCAAGGACTTTTTCATAAACAAGACTAACTTTTTGTTCTTTTGCTTTCTTAATCACTTCTCGAAGCATTGTCTCAGAATAACAATAGTCTACATAATTACCTTTAACTGAATTAATAATCTGCGTAGGAATTGGAAGAAAATCGGAAGGAAGGGAAAAGAATTCTGCATTATGCGTAATCAGATTAACAGGCATAATTTTACCTCAAAATTAAAAGATTGTTTTTATTTACTTGATTTCAACAAGATAGCGAACTGTAACTTGGTCGGGACGGTAGAAAATAATTTCAGGATTTCGAAGCATCCCCTTTTCGGGAGAAGCGTAAACGCAATGACAAGGAGGATTTTTCTTTTGAAGAACGTTAAAATTAAAATGATAACATTCAGAAGTATGCTCGTAAACCGTATAAGGATTGCCATAAGCTACCTCAAAAATTGCCATGAATCCAGTTTGAGCATTCCCTCGCGCCCAATAAGAGCCAGAAGTAGAAGTATAGCCGATACTTTTTCGAGCAAGAGTAGAAAAATAGAGCCCGTCGGAAAACATCGACCCTGTATACACAGCATTAGCAGGTCGAATCTTCAAACCAGTCTTAAGGATATTGAAAAAGTTTTCGCTTCGAGAACCATGCCACATAAGTTTTGTATTATTAATCTTATATTCAGAACAAAAATTCTTAAAATGTTCATCTGTTTCGTGGTTATTAACTCGCCAAACCTTAACAAAACGGTCACTATCTCGTCCAAGCATCTTTTTTACAAGAGTCACATCTTCCGCAGTAGCATCTTCCATAGTAATACCCATTTCATCAAGAACAGAAACTTCATTATTATTGGTAGCACTATCAGCATTTTTCTTTTCAATCTTTACAGGCTTATAAACCTGACCTGCCATAGCATCAAGAGTGCTTTGCTCTCGGTCAATAATAGATTTAAAAGAATCCATGTCGTTCTTATAAATAAGGTAATCACTTACATTACTCATTTTACGAGGAATAACCATGAAAATTTCCAAAAGCTTTTTGTTAAACTGGTTATAATCCATATTCTCATAATTAAGAGCAAGATTATCAATTAGACTCTGAGCTTCATCAATCATAGCCTGAGTAACAACGGAAGATTTAACCTTATAAGCAGACTGAACAACCTTATTCGCAAAATCATATAGACGCTTAATAATATCTCGAACAGACTTATTTTCAATTACTGAAAATTTATCTTTCCCCTCTGTAGGCTCTTCCTCTTTAGAATTTTCAATTACATCTGTCATAAGATGTGTCTGAGAAACATAGCCCTTCTTAAGCTTAGAATTAATCTGCGAATCCCACTTGGACATAGGATAAATTTTGGTGCTTTCATGTCCACCTACTCGACCGTACTTTACAGTAAAAGTCCCATCAGAATTTGGTTCGCAATTATAGAATTTATTATGATTGTCAGATGTAACCATAATCAAATAAACAGGTGTCTTTTCCATAAGAAAATCTCCTTTAATAAATTTAAATGAGGTATGATAGAATAATACCATACCTCATTCGTTTTGTCAATAGGTTTTTATGATTTTTTGCTTACTGATAGCAGAAAGTGATAAAGGGACGGTACTCTTCTTCATCCATCTCATCAAAATAATTGTCAAATTCGTCAAGGATAGCTTCCTTAACAACATCCCAATCAAGATGTCCATGACCACAGCCAACACGAGGCATTGCCAAATAACGAATCTTATTCTCGTAACACTCTTCTGCAATATCGCGCACACAACTGCGAATTGTATCAAGGGTAGGACGCTGGTACTTCTTATTTGTAGTAAACATTACGAAAATATTCTCAATGCAAATAGTATCTCCTGCCTTAAGCCAGCCAGTTTCAAGGTCTTCACATTCATCCTCATACTTTTCAACTGCCTTCTCAAGCTTGTCGCGAAGTCCATAAAAAGCATCAATCTGTCGTGCTGTAGTGCTACCAAAGCTCAAATCAGCAGGAATAGCAAATGCAATATGATAATAAACAGGAAGACTTAGCATATCAACCTGACGTTCTTCGTAATTATCGTACATAGGAGAATAATCTTCCCCATCATCTTCAATATCCCATTCGCCATCCGAAGCCTCACCATGATAAATTTTATCGGCTTCTTCATTATCAATATATTCGTCTTCGTTTTCAATACCAAGATTCTTTAGTCTTTCTCTTAGTTTAAGATACTTCTTATAAAATTTTTCTGTCTCTTCCTTCGTTGAAGATTTAGTAGTATAAAAACCATCGCCATCATTAGAATTGGTTCCAATATTGGGACTATAAAAATAATTGCCACTTGCTTCTCTCATTTTATTTTACCTCTTCTTTTTAGAATTGTTCTTTTTATTTTCTTTAACTTCTTCTTTTAATTCTTCTTTAGATATAGCTAATTCATCTAATTTTTTAGCACAGGGATGTTTATCCCAACTACGAATTACTGAACCATCATATTGACAAATGAATTTCTTTGGCTTTGCTCTACGCTTTAGCCAAGGGATTTTCTCATCATATACCCAATCTACTACCCGTCCAACACTTTTTGGAAAGAATGGACACTGGGGAGAACACCCTAAAATAGAAACCTGACTGTTTTTATCTGCCATATTTTAACCTCTTTTAGTATTTTGAGCCGATGGTTCTTTTACAAGGTACATTTTATTCTTAGCGCGAGTCAAAGAAATGTAGCTAAGATTACGTTCTTGCTGTTGAAGTTCTGGACTATTTCGAGGGTCAAAACAAATTTTTCCTTCATTTAAGACAAAAACGTTATCTGCTTCAAGTCCTTTTGCCTTATGAACAGAACTTAAAGTAACACACTCAGAAGATGGAGAAGTGTTTAAAAGCTTATCTAAATACCTCTGAAAATCTGCGGTCGAAGTATTTCCACTTCTGTTTTGATAATATTTGAGAATTTCAAGAATAAAATTAATATTATCAATCTTAGAATTGCTATCTGCAACTGTTTCCGCCTGTTCTTTCAAGGAAAGATTTTCTTTGTACTCTTCATTGAGAGTTTTTGAATTTACAATTTTAGAAACTCTTTCTTGATATTTACGAATGTCTTTATCAAGCCATTCTCTTAGCGCACGAGTAGTGGGACATTTTTTTGCTCGTTTAGTTACAACCTTTTTCAAGTTTTCTACAAGTTCTTTATCAGGCATACAAACAGGAATACCATGAGTTGCAAGGTCAAGAACTACAGGAGCCAACCAACGATTGTAACGAGATACAATTTTATCTCCGCCCTTAGCATACCTTGAAATATCTTCCTTATTAATCTTTAGAATTTCTCCTTTTGGAGCATCTGGACGAGGAAGAATTGGAATACCAAATGTTCTATTTATATTTGTAAGATGGGAAGTAGGACAACGATAACAAATAGGAAGGTCAAAAGTTTCAATAGGAGCAAATGCTATATAATAATTAGCATAAGCCCTTGCATTCCCGCCCTGATAGGCTGCGATGGCCTGCCTTTCATCTCCCAATAAAACAAATCTTCCACCTTTTCTTTTTAAAAAAGGTAAAAAAGACTGTTGCAAAAGCGATAAATCCTGACTTTCATCTACTACAATATTAAAAAACAAATCGTAAAAAGGGACTTTCCATTCCTTGCGCCTAAGTTTCCAATAAGTGATATATAACATACCGCCAAAATCAATTACGGAATTATTTTCAAAAGTCTCCCAATCTCGTTTGTTAATATATTGAATGGCTTTAGTTGCGCTTTCTTTAGAGGGAGCGTTATATCCATGTTCAAAATCTATAAACAATCCATGTCCTTTGATTAATCGAGCAATATCATCTGGATTATTCATGTCAGCCATTGTCATGCGAGCAAGATTGTAAAGAGAAACATAATTCTCTTTAAGAAAAAGCATTTCCATAAATTCGGCATGGTCATGTTTTTCCAAATATTCTTCAACAATCTTATAAATCTTAAGATTATCAAGAGTTACAGTAGAATTTGAACGCTTTCCAAATCCGCCAGAAGTTCCTTTTTCTTCCATATTGGAAAGCATGATACCATATCCAATAGAATGAGTAGTATAAATCTTCACTTTTGGATTTTTAATACGCTTCTTAAATTCTTCTACGACAGAATTATTAAAAGCCAAATAAACACTTGGCTGAGTTACCTGTTCAAGAAGTAAACAAGCTGTGCTTGATTTTCCACTTCCCGCCAAAGCGTTTACCAACATATTATCATGTGGATGATTCAAGAAAAAGTCTTGAATTTTTTCCTGATATTCACTTAATTTAAAATCAGCCATTGGAAATCAACTCCAAATAATGTTGTTTTAGTTTTTGTGCTGCAAGAACTAAATCTATTCTATCATTACTTTCATCAAAAGTCAAGCGAATTTCTCCACGAATATAATCTTCTGGGACTTTCATGTATTCGAGCGTCTTACTTGGTTCCATCGTTCCCGTCGAACACGCGCTTCCAGTTGCTACGCTAAATCCATCTTGATTCATAAGCATCTGTAAAACTTCGCTTTCAACATCCTTAAAACAAATATTGATAGTAGAATTTACGCTATTCGCAGGAGAAACAATATAAACATATTCATTTGCGAAATTATCTTCCATAAGCTCATCATAAAACGCCTTTTTTAAGGTCTTACAATAAGCAGATTTATTTTCTTGCGTTGCTACAGCTTCATCAACTGCTAATGCTAAAGCGTGACAAAATGGAACATTTTCAGTTCCACCACGAGTTCCTTTTTCCTGATGCCCATAAATTAAAGGCTTAATCTTATCAGGAGGGAATACTTCTTTATTAAAATAAACCACTCCAATGTTTTTAGGAGCACCAATCTTATGTCCAGACATTGTTGCACAATCTACGCCCCAACCCTTAAGGTCAAGCTTTACGTTACCAATAGCTTGAGTAATATCAGTATGAAAGACCATACCGAGTTCATGCGCATAATGACTATATTTATTAAGATTAAAAATTTCTCCTGTTTCAGAGTTTACAAGCTGCCAACTCAAAAGGAAATTTTCAAAAGAACTGATTCGAGCAATAGACAAAATATCATCTTCAAGTGCGCCTATTGTAGCCATATTAAGATAATCATCATCAATAATACAGGACTTAGGGTTTAAAAGAATGCTATCATGTTCATAAGGTGAACACAGGCATTTGTTTCTCTGATTTAAAACCCAACTATTTCCCTCAGAAGCGCCAGAAGTAAAATAAATCTCATCTGCTTCTACACCAAGACATTGTGCAATTTTTGCACGACTTGCTTCAAGGATTCTTTTTGATTCCATACCAATATCATACATGGTACTGGCATTTCCCCAAAGGTCTTGCAGGTCTTCTACTAATACTTGATAAATACGAGGATTGATTGGATTAGTTGCGGCATGGTCTAAATAAATCACAACTCAATCTCCTTTTCTGCTTCATAATAAATATAAGCCGCCATTTTACACTCGTTAAAAATATCTTTATCGTAAGGAGTAATTCTTACGTCTGTAATCTTAGCCCCAGCTTCAATTAATTTCTTTTCTGTGTCATGAATAACATAAACAATGTCTTGAACATATGCATAAACGTCATAAATATAAATCATTTTGTTACCTCAATCCCACAAATCAAAATAATATTTCTCAAAAAGCTCGCAAAATTTATGAAGCTCGTCTTTTCTCCATTTGTTCTGTTCACGAATCTTTGCTTTACTGTCTGCCATATGAGAATATTTTTCATCTGCAATTTCTTCAATTCCAGCATTGCGAAGATGTGTTGCCATTTCTTTGAGAATATCTTTCCAATCATCTGGGTCATTAATCTCCCAAGGATGAGAACAAGTATTCTCTGCATATTCATCAAACATATTAGCAACGACATGAGCAAACCAACTGTCCATGTCATACCAATCTGAACGACAATATCCCTTAGTTGCTCTTTGTTTAGCCCATTTCAACTGACGAGGGAGCATTTTTAAATTCTGCCAACAAAGGAAATTTTTTTCGTGAAAAATCTTATCAAACACATTATATTTATTCACTTCATCAAAACCTTTCCGTTATACTTGTTACAAAGATAATAACCTACACCCTCTGCTTCATCACGAGTATGGAAAAATTCAACGAGTGCAGGACAAACAGTGATAGACCCAATAGGAAAACGTCCATAACAATCATAGTTAGACTCTACATACGCATTATAATCTTCTTCTTGAGCATAAAATTCATCTACAGGAATAATATCTCCTGTTCCATTAATCACAAATTCGTCTGCTTTCATAGAAGAAATGTAAAAAACAAAAGGACGATTACCATTAAGAGTAGGAATAGTAATTTCAAAATCGCCATTTGAATCAAATGTACCACACGGAATAAAATAAAACACCTTAGCGTAACTATTTTGCTTTATTTCCTTAAGAATCTTATTTACATCAAGCATTTTTGTTTTCCTCTGTTTCTTCAATTTTCTTAAAAATATAAAACTCAGACCAAGAACCCACATCAATAATAATTTCGCTCATATCTTCATTGAAATTCATTCGAGTATAATAACTCTTAAATGTAGATTTCTTTGCCTTTTCTTCATTGTATTGTTCGCCATATTTCTCTTTTAACTGAATGATTTTTACATCATTCATAGCATCAATATGACGCTTAATAACTTTCCAACCCTCAGAAAAATCAGAATCAATACCAAAAGCTGTACCAATGGTTTCACAGTCTTTTAGCCAAAATTTCTTTCCTTTACTATTTTTAAAAAATACTTGATATTTCATCTTAAACTCTCCACATCAAATTCGCCGTTAACACATTTACCGTAACAATCATACTCAAAGGTATATTCATCATTAGAAAGAATAATACCAGTAATTACTTTTTGAAATTTATTTGTAAACTTGTTTAACAGATTTTGTTCAATCACTTTAATTTCGCAAATCTGGTCATAAGCATCATAAGCTAAATCATGGACAATTACTTTCTAACTATCCATTAAAATCAAGGTTTTATAAGGCAACTTTCTACCCATATTTTTCTCCTTTATATAGAGAAACACCTATGGCTTCTCATTTTCTAATCTGAGTATACCATAGGTGTTATTATTTGTCAAGTATTATTTTTAAGATTTTTTAGCTTTTCTGCAAGCTCTTCTCTGGTAGGATAAGCATGACAGCATTTTGCTCCCTCTGGACACCACATTAGATACTGACAATGTGGCATAAGTTCCTTTGCAAAACGAGGATTTACTTCTGCAATCTGCTTTTTCATTTCAACAGCAATTTTACGGATTGGTTCTTGAGCACGAGTACATAAACGCTTATGCATAAACGTAATCAAAGCTTCAGGAGTGAAACCAATAGCCAAGGTTGTATTTGTCGCACGAGGAAGAACAAAGTTAGCATCTTCAACTGCTGCGTGAACTTCTACACCGTCTTCTGTAAGAATGTTACGAATAAGCTTACGAGTTGTGTCAATATGGCTCATAAGATTCTGATACAAAGCTTTAGCCTTTTCATTCTTTTCAATATTAGTAGGAGTAATATAAGTGAAGTCATTCTTATCAAGGTAGCGAAACGAGCTCATATTTTTAACTACTTCATCAGGACTTACACGAGGAATTGCTTCAATCAAGTCCATATAAGCATACTTATCCTGATTATCATAACGCACACCAATTTCAGAACGCATCATCTGTTCAAGGGTTCCGCGGTCCGCTTCAATTTCAAACTTAATATATTCACAACGAGAACCGCTCATGTGTCCAGAATCTTCACAATTCTTTCCTACTCGTTCAGCATATTTCTTGTCTGTGTCATAACATTCACAAGCAAATACGCCATGATTTTTATAAAGATTTTCAAGAACCTCTGGATTCAAAAGTGTTACTTTCATTAAGCTCTTGTTTCTCCTTTCTTGTATTTCATTAAAAGATATTCAAATGTCTGCGGAGTATAATTCATATAAGGCATCATACAACCAACATTAATCATTTGTGCTCTATTTTGATAAGGATTATCAGTCTGAGCTAATTTCTCTTTTGCCATTTTTGCAAAATCTTCTACTAAACTTTGCTCAGAAGTTACATGAGTATGCCCATGTAAATGGAAAGTTTGAGGATAACAAGAGCCATAATAACTTAGAATTGCATAGTGAGAAAGGACTAAACGATAATCTTTTCCATCAACTTTTTCATTAAGCTCTTTATATGGAGTAATCTCTGCTAAAGCTTTTCGGACTCCCGTAGAATATTGTCTGGGGTCATGATTTCCTAAAATTAAATGGATGTTTCCATTTAACTTTCGAATAATACGAAGCCATTCATCAGAGCCAGCTTTCCAAATGAAATCCCCCAGCAAATATACATGGTCTCCATTAGATACTTGATTGTTCCAACGAGAAATAAGGTCTGTTTCCATTTCCTCTATTGTGTCGTATGGGCGCGAGTCGAACTTAATCACGTTCGCATGAAACAGATGTAAATCAGAAATATAATAATTCATAGTGGCTCACCAAATTTCTTATTTTGATGTGTATATTTAAGCTCTTTCATCGCGTCCCTCACTATACTTAAACTTAGCCCACTTATGCTTCGCCATACACTCTGATGTGTGCTGGCAATCCTGCTCACAACCGTACACATAAAAAGCATTAGCGCAATAATCGCAAGGTTGATACCCACAAGAAACTATTTCTGCCACATCTTTTGAATAGCCAATATGTTCCATTTTTTCGTGAACAAGACAAGCTAATTTATCGGGAAATTCTTTGTCGCAATAAGTACAATAATATTTAACGTACATTCTTTTTACCGTAAGCCCTTTCTTTCTGGTCTTCCAGAATTTCATTAAGCCCATCAAGATTTGGAGCTTGTGGACAAGGTTCGTCGCTAAATGTTGTAAACATATTAATTAGCTTAACATGACGATAATCCATTGGCTTATAATTAGGGTCTTTAAAACGGTCGCATTTAAAGTGTTGGCAAACGTCGGGCCTTACCTCATAAATCATACACTTTTTATCCTCAGAAAGAAACGGACAAATATCCATAAAATCTTTAGAAAGAATAGGCGTATAATTATGAGGTTTAATCTCTGGATGCTTTTTCAGATATTTCTTAATGCGAAGAATTTGATTCGGGTTTACAGGCAAAATTGCACTACAGCATCTCCCGCACTGAGAACATTCACCATCTTTTGTATTATCAATAGGTGCTGCCATAAATTTATTCACGAAGCAATCTCCTCTCTAACACGCATAAGAATTTTCCCAAGTTTGTTTTGCCCTACTCCATTACAAACTCCCCATGTTGTATCATGCCACCAATTACCTTCTTCAAGATATGCATCACCAGTGTCGATAAGAAGTTTAGCAAGATTCTTATTTTGAGCAAATTTCGCACTAACTATTTCATACATTGCTTGCTCTTTAATTTCTTCCCAATCTTCACGCAATTTACAATGCCTACCAGCAAGTTTTGCTTGAGAGGGATTCATTCTCGTATATTTTTTACGGTCTTCATCTCTAATTTCTTTTTGCGCTTGAAATGCGGCTTCTGAATTTTGATAAGTTAAGCCATTATAACTTACAGGAGCACTATAAAAATTAGAGAGAAAAGCATAAGCATCAAAAAACTGTTTAATGGCTTCCATTTTAAAGTCCTGCTTTCTTAATAAATTCATCTTCTGACATAATAGGAATATTAAGCTTCTTAGCCTTTTCTGCCTTGCTTGAACCACTATCTCCATCATTTGTCAATAGAAAAGAAGTCTTAGCCGATACTGAACCAGAAAGCTTTCCACCACGGTCAGTAATAATTTGCTCCAATTCTGAGCGTTTATAATTATTAAAACTACCAGTCACAACGAAAGTCTTACCCGAAATAAAATCATCCGCACTAACCTTTGGAGTCTCTTCAACAATGAAACTAAATTCCTTGTCAAGACCATCCCAAAGAGGATTTGGATTAATCCAAGCATCATTCATTGCATCTGACATTGCTTTACCAAAATCATCAAGGGTACTAAAATCAAATCCATGTTCCCATGCATCATGGAAGAAACCATAGTTGCCATTAAATGCCTTAGAAATAGTCTTGCCAG
>OLHG01001089.1_pt1 | contig 17518 bp, 13 predicted proteins | sample 1605971 | NCBI WGS metagenome assembly OLHG01 (sample SAMN03283289) | human gut metagenome | biome: human-associated habitat; material: feces | host: Homo sapiens | place: Peru | collected 2012 | reverse complement strand
GGAGGGGTGAGAGTCCCATGATACCGATTGACCATTGGTAGTCCGCAGCATTCCCAATTCGGCAGGGGCGCGAGCTGCAAATATGCCGGAAGTAGAACACTGTGAAAACGTCCGAAAGGGCTTATCAGTGAATACTATGGGCAGCGGTCCTCATGACTGCTGCCTATCAATTTGCTGATAAAGTGTTCTCGCGGCTTAACGCATAAGAAGGTAAATATTGGGCAAGAATACTCGTGAAAAGGCGGTGATGTTATGGAGAATGAGAGAAGCAGAAAAGAACTTCTCGACTCCTTGGTGGATATTCGGGACGTCAAAATTGACCGTTCCATGTCGGTAGAAGATCGGATGAAATCCTATGTGGAGCAGATCAAAAATCCCTATATGTTTAAGGTCGGCAACACGGTAGTTAGGGTTTCCTACGCAAATACTCAGGCTACGATCAATGACAATTTCGTAAATCTGCTTGCAAGTATGTGAGAAAGCCGTCGGATAACCCCAAAAGAATCTTTTTTGTGAACAAATCTGAAAAGGCTGGATAATTGCTTTGGACTGTGCTATAATAAGCATGGACAAAATCAGCGAAACACCACTGCTACTTTAGTTTTCGGGTTATCAGACCGGAATAAAGTAAGGAGTGGCGTTTTATGCTGAAATTATCTTTGGATAAAGATTATAAAGCCGCCATCTACCTGAGATTATCAAAGGAAGATGGCGACTTTTCTATTTCCGGCGAAAAACTTGAGAGTGACAGCATTTCAAACCAGAGAATGCTCATCAAGGAATACCTCAAGAAGCACCCGGAAATTACCGTAGTAAAAGAATACTGCGATGACGGCTTTACCGGCGCAAACTTTGAGCGTCCTGACTTCAACAGAATGATGGAGGCTGTCCGCGCTGGCTTGGTTGACTGCATCGTGGTGAAAGACCTTTCGCGTTTTGGTCGTGAGTATATTGAGGCTGGTGACTACATCCAGAAGATATTCCCCCGCCTCGGTATTCGCTTTATTGCAATCAACGACAACTATGACAGCGCACAGCCCGGAGCGGCAGACAACGAGCTTGTCCTTCCGTTCAAGAACCTGATGAACGATTCCTATTGCCGTGACATCTCCATCAAAGTCAGATCAAACCTTGATGCGAAGCGACGGAACGGACAGTTTGTCGGCTCTCGTGTGGTCTTCGGGTATCTGAGATCACCGGACAACAAGAACCAGTTGGTGATTGACCCGGTTGCCGCGCCGGTTGTGCAGGACATTTTCAAGTGGAAGATAGAGGGGCTGTCTCCGGCTCAGATCGCAGACCGGCTTAATGACGCCAATGTCCCTTCTCCGATTGAGTACAAGAAGGCGAATGGCTCAAAGCAACGCACCTGTTTCCAGACGAAGAAGGTCGCTCTGTGGAGTGCTGTTGCGATATATCGCATTCTCAAGAACGAGATTTATACTGGAACACTGGTACAGGGCAAAACCACTTCTCCGAACCACAAGGTCAAAAAGACCATAGTGAAGCCGCAAAGCGAGTGGGCGCGGACAGAAAATGCCCATGAGCCTATCATTGCCCATGCTCAATTCGATCTTGTTCAGAAGCTCATGCTTGATGATACAAGAAGCCCGTCCGGTGCAACCGGCGTCCATCTGTTTTCCGGGAAGATTTATTGTGCTGACTGCGGAAGCCCGATGGTACGCAGAGTATCACGCTACGGAGAAAAGGAATATGCCTATTTCATCTGCGGTGGCAACAAGAGCGGCAAGACCTCCTGCTCGGCTCACAGCATCAAAGAATCTGTTGTATATGACGCCGTTCTCGCTGTTGTTCAGGGACATATTGATGCCGCTATGAACATGGCAGATGCGTTGAAGCGGATTGATGATATGGCTTGGGAAAACCGTGAGATTGAGAAGATCAAAGCAAAAATTTCGTTTCAGGAAGAAATCATTGATAAGAACCGCCGCTTGAAAACCGGTGCTTATGAAGACTTCAAGAGCGATTTTATCAGCCGTGAGGAATACAAAGCCTTCACAGCTCAGTTCGACCAGCAGATCAAGGAGGCAAGCGACACCATTATGCGGCTCACCAGTGAGCGAAACAGCGTGATGGGTGGGCTGGCAGAGCAACAAAGCTGGCTTGAGCAATTCAGAAAATACGCAAATATCAAGGAACTCACTCGAAGCACCGTGGTCAACCTAATCGACTATATTCATATTCGAGAGAACAAAGACATTGATGTCGGTCTCATGCACTGTGACCGCTTTGCATCTATCGTCGAGTTCCTGCGCGAACGTCAGGAAAAGGAGGACGCGAATAAAGTCATTCGCTTTGAAAGGAAGGTGGTCTAATGGCACGAGTATCGCGGAAAAAGCAAAATCTCCCTACCCCAGCAGTTGATACTCCTATCCGCCGCTGGAAAACCGCTCTCTATGTCCGCCTCTCCGTCGAGGATAACGGAAAAGGTTCGGACTCAATTGAGAACCAGACCACGCTCCTTGAAGACTATATTGCGTCACGTTCGTATCTTGAGAAGACGGCGCTGTTCGTTGACAACGGCTATACCGGAACCGATTTTCTCCGTCCAGAGTTTAACCGGATGATGGAAGCCGTCAAGATGGGCATTGTAGATTGCATCGTGGTGAAGGACTTATCCCGTCTCGGCAGAAACTATATCGAAACATCTCAGTTCATTGAAAAGGTCTGCCCGTTCTTCGATCTGCGCTTTATCTCCGTCAATGACTCCTTTGATACTGCGACGGTAACAAGCGAGGGGCATTTATCCGCCTCCCTGTCGAACATCGTCAATGATTTTTATGCGAAGGACATCTCGCGCAAGGTCACAACAGCCCTTCAAGCGAAGATGGAGCGCGGGGATTATATCGGAAACTATGCACCGTATGGTTATCGTAAAGACCCTGAGAACAAGAACCATCTTCTGATCGACCCTGAGACTGCGCCGATTGTTGTCCAGATATTTCAATGGAGAGCCGAAGGTGTCAGCTACATGGGCATCAACAAAAAGCTCAACGACGCCGGTATTCTTTCCCCCAGTCAGCTCAAACGGGAGCGTGGGGTGGAAACGAACTTCAATAAGAAGGATCGGGTCATTCTGTGGAACAAGCACATGATAACCGAAATCCTTCAAAACATCGTCTATATCGGGCATTTAGCTCAAAAGAAAGGCAGTCAGTGTCTCTATGGCGGCATCCCTTATCACATCACGTCCGAAGACGAATGGATCATCGCAAAAAATACCCATGAGCCACTTCTCAGTGAAGAACTGTTTGAGAAGGTGCAGGAGATCAACCGTGCAGCCGTAGAACGCACGAAAGCCAATTCAGGCAAGTACGATCATCTACCCAAAGCGAAAAACATCTATGGGAAGAAGTTTGTATGTGCCGAGTGCGGGGCAATCATGAAATTGCAGCGTTCCATCAGCACGAAGAAGGACAAGGTGTATTTCACCTTCAAATGCCCGACCTACGCCGAGCATGGAACAAGAGGCTGTTCCGACGTGAAAATACGGAAGCAGGATCTTGACGATGCAGTTTTTTCCTTCATCAAGTCTCAGATGGACGTATTCCTCGACATGGAGAAGACGCTTCATTCTCTGCTGGCAATGAAAAAAGCCATGATCAAGCAAGACAATACCGTTCAGGAGATACGAACACTGCGTCAGAAACTTGCGCAAAAGCAGTCTCTCCTTAGCGGTATGTATGTCGATCTCAAGGAAGGGTTGCTCTCTGACGCTGAGTACAGTCACCATAAAGAGATCGTCATGGAGGACATCCGGGCGATTGAGAGAAAACTATCCGAGTTGGAAGCGCCAAAAAATCAGACCGAGGAACAGATTACCGGCGAAATGAAGTGGAAGCAGATGATCCGCCGTTTCCACGACGAGACGGAAATCTCCGAAGAAATGGCGGACGCTTTTATCGAGACCATGAAAATTCATGAGGACGGCACATTGGAAATCAAACTCAGCTATATGGATGAGTTTGCAGCACTTACGAAGACTTGCGAGAAAATCAGGAAGGAGGTTGCTTGATGAAGCAGCAAATCGCAATTTATCTACGCTTGTCGCTTGAAGACGTTGACAAGCGCACGAACAAAGTCAAGGACGAGAGCAACAGTATCGCATCACAGCGTATGCTCATCAATCGTCATCTGGATCAGAATCCGCTTCTCTGCGATCTGCCTCGTATAGAGTTCTGTGATGATGGTTTTTCCGGCACAAACTTTGAACGTCCTGACTTTGCAAAGATGATAGAGTGTGCAAAGCATGGAGAAATAAGCTGCATCGTAGTGAAAGACCTTTCCCGTTTCGGACGAGACTATCTTGAAGTTGGTGACTATTTGGAGCATATCTTCCCGTTTCTCGGCATCCGCTTCAAGTCTATCAATGACCACTATGACAGCGCGAAACATGAAGGCAAGACTATCGGTATGGATATTGCCTTCAAAAACCTCATCTACGACTATTACAGCAAAGATCTGTCCAAGAAGGTCAAGTCTGCAATGGGCATGAAACAGGAGAAGGCAAAGTTTGTGAACACAGTCCCATACGGGTATAAAGCCGATCCTGCTGACAAGCATCACCTTATCATCGACGTGGAAACCGCTCCGATAGTCCGCCGTATTTTCATGGAAGTGATTGGTGGCAAGTCCTGCACACAGATTGCAAAAGAGCTGAATACAGAGGGCATTCCAACGCCCGCCCAGCACAAAGCCGTATCCAGGAAGGCATCTTCCAAGAAGCCCCAGTGGACACATCGCGGTATCCTGACTATGATAGAAAGTGTGAAGTACACTGGAACAATGGTCAACCATACCCGCGAAAGCAGATTCATCCGTGACAAAAACCAGCGGCGCGTTCCCAAGGAAGAATGGTATATCCGCGAAAATGCGCATGAGGCGATTGTGACAAAGGAGGAATACGAACAGGCACAAGAGGCAATCCAAAGGCGTAGAAAGTTTGTCCGAAGCACCCACGACCAGTCAGACCGAGTTTACTTCTGCGCTCATTGCGGCGGAAAACTTGAGAAAGCCAACGGAACCGTATTTGCTTGCCCGTCTCATCGGTATCACGATGGCAGTCCATGTGAAAATGTCCGCTGGCGGAAAAGCGCACTTGAAGAAATCGTCTTTGAAGCACTGAAAAGACAGATCGAGATCGTCAGTGTTGAATCCGCAGCCATCAGAAAAACAGCGAAGAGCAAAGGCGAAAGTCTGGAAAGACAGCTCGTCTTGCTGAAAGCTCAGTATGATGCTTGTGATCGTGAGAGGTTCACGATCTATGAAAACTATCGTGAAGGGAAGCTGACTCCGGAAGAGTATCTGTCCGGGAAAGACGCCCTTGCGCAAAAACAAGCCGCCCTGAAAGAGCAGCTTGAATCCTGTGTAACCCAGCTTGAGGTCTTCCATCAGCAAAGTCTTGATGCAGAAGAACAGCATGAAGCAGCAAGCCGGATGACCGGCTTGTCCGATGACAAACTCAGAGAGCATCTGTATGATGCAGTTGAACGTGTACTTGTTTATGACACCGAGACAATCGAAATTGTCTGGAAGTTCAACGAATCGAAAATCGGCACCGATGAAAACATCGGAGTTGCGAATTGACTCCGGTGTTTCATTTCGGGGCAAATCTGTCGAATTTGCTCCTAAAATAACATAATCTATCGAAACCTCGTAGGTGCATCGTAGCGCCGTCCGAAAAGCCCAGAGCCATTGATATTAAAGGCTTTTCGGATAGTTTGTAAAATTTTTTTGCACCTACTTGACATAAAGGGATGACCTGGGTCGGATCGTCATCCCCAAGGAAATCCGCAGAACCCTGCGTATCCGTGAAGGCGACCCGTTGCAGACATCATTGACACGGTGGGAGAAATACTGCTTTTCTATGTTGGATCTGGCCAAACGGCGGGGGTGGAAATAGTACATAACAACGGAAACGGCGACTGTAGGCATCCGAGAGAAATGAATCATGTAAACGGACGGCCCGAACCCATTGCATTGCAATAGATTCGGGCCGTCCTCTCTGTGTCAGCAAGGGCAACACATGTTGTCTTATTCTATACCAAATGCTTCAGGACGCCAGATGCCGGGTTTGTAATTTGTAAATACATTTACGCCGCAGCGTTCGCATTGACCCTCTCAATCACCTGTCGAATGCCTGCCCACACGGACAGGTCTGTGAACACCTCCACGATGCTGCCGTAGTCGGTAAACGGTGCTTCCTGCAAAACGGACAGGTCTTTCATCATGCCGTTATGGACGATGTACTCCACGATCTGATTCACAAAGTAAATCTGCCTGCTGTCAAGGGTCGCATCATTTAAGTACTGTGCAAAGGCTTCTTTTGCAGCGTTCATATCAAGTCCGACAATTTCCCGCACGAACTCACCCAGCGGCTTCTGGCCGTACGCAGTCTCATAATCCTGTTTCGTACCGACTTCGCCCCAGAGTGCTTTTTCCAGTGCCTGTACATCCTCCGCAGTCAACGGAATATTCCCCTTTAGCTTGGCAATAACGGCATCATCCATGTGCTGACGTATGTAGAACTCCGCCTTGGCCTTGTAGTTCTTCAGATCATCGTTCTCCAACTCCGATTCTTTCCAATCTACAGACAGGATTTCGTCATCAAAATTCGTATCGTAGAGTACCTTGCTGACCGGAATATACTTGATAAGGTCACGCAGGTTCTCCCGGATATGCTCAAATTCGCAGATCCCGGCAGTCTCCACATAATCTGTGTGCAGGATCTTGTCAATCAACTCAGCCTGCACCATGATCTCCGGGATATTCGCCACAGATGCGATAGCAGAAACCTTTTTGAACAGATCACTCCGCGCCTTGCCGTACTTCTTTCCCGCCAGGTACGCAAGCTCGATGCCGTATAGCAGCGCGTCGAACCGCAGCGCCTTGGCATCATCCTCATCCGGTGTAATAAGCGGCGCAAGCTCTTGGCCCATGAGCAAGGTGTCCTCATAGGTCAGGGCGTTGTAGCTGTCCGGTTCGGCATATCGCTCTACATATTTCAAATGCTGGCGGACGGCAAAGTTCTCTTTGTTCAGTTCCCGCACCTTGCGCACCATGTCCTCCACCAGCGTCTTGCGGAAGGCAATCAGCACTGCCGTCTGATAGGCCAGATCCTGCAATTTGAAGGCAATTTGAGCTTTCAGATGGAAGATCGCGCCTTGCAGGGCGATCATATTGGCGGTAGGTCTGCCCTTGTTCATGCGAAAGAACTCAAAGTTGCCGCAGAAGTCAAAAATATAGAACTTGTCCTTATCCTTACCATCCATCAGCCCCGGACACAGACGGGTGCCACGCCCAATCATCTGCCAGAACTTCGCTTTGCTCATGACCTTTTTGAAGAACACCAGATTCAGCACCTCCGGCACGTCAATGCCGGTGTCCAGCATATCCACGGAAATAGCGATTTGAGGCAGTTTCTTCGGGTCGGAAAACTCGTCAATGGCACTTTGCGCATAGGTCATGTAATTGTCGATGACCTTGGCAAAGCCAGGAAGATGTGGGTATTCCTGATTGAAAACCCCGAGGATTTTCTCCGCATGGGTGTGATTCTTTGCAAAGATGATCGTCTTGCCCAGTTTATTGCCATAGTCGATGGTCAGACCGTAGGTCATCAGCGTATTCAGTACCTGTCGGATGGTGTCTTCATTGAAAATCCATTCATTCAGTGCCGAGGACGCAATACGCTCCGGTAATTCTCCGTTTTCATCTTCGAAGGTATCTTCATAGGCCTGCTTGTCCTCGTCGGAAAGCTCATCGTAGACGATGCCCTGCTCAATAAATTTCAGCTTCGTCTCTACCGACAGGAAATCCACCAGATACCCGTCCTTCACCGCCTGCGCCAACTCATAGCCATAGGTGGGGACGCCGTTTTCCAACTCAAATGTCTCATAGGTGTTCTTGTCGATCTCGTCCTTGGGCGTGGCCGTCAGTCCCACCAACGGCGCGTCGAAATAGTTGAAAATATCCCGGTATTTGTTATACACCGAGCGGTGGGCTTCGTCACAGATCACCAGGTCAAAGTGCCCGCAGGTAAAGAGCTTGCCTTCTTCATCCTGCACGCTGTCAATGACATTGTACATGGTCTGATAGGTAGAAAAGACGCAGTGGGCAGTGTAGTTATCCTTCTCTTCGCAGAGGTTGGTGACGGAGAGATCAGGCAGCAGATTCACAAAGCTGCGCTTTGCCTGCGTGACCAGACTGTTGCGGTCAGCAAGAAACAGAATGTTTTTCACCCAACCGTGCTGAAGCAGCACATCGCACAAGGCAATGACCGTCCGCGTCTTGCCGGAGCCGGTAGCCATGACCAGCAGTGCCTTGCGGCGATTCCGGGCAAAGGCGTCGCAGACAGCCTTGATTGCGCCTTCCTGATAGTATCGCCCGGCAATTTTGCGGTCCACCATGATATTTTTGAAACTCGTCCGCATACTCTGGAGATTGAAGAGCTTCTCCAGATCGCGCTTGGAGTAAATGGCTGCACATTTCCGCTCAGGATACAGATTATCCGTAATACGGGTTTCAAAGCCGTTGGTCAGGAAGATGACCGGGCGGCGGTGGTATTTTTTCTCCAACAGATCGGCGTAGAGCTTTGCCTGCTGGCGGCCCTTGGCCACATCTGTGCAGGTGCGCTTGGCCTCGATCACAGCCAACGGGCGGCCATCGTCACCGTAGAGCACATAGTCCGCATAGCCGACCTCGGACTTGTTGGGCATACCGGGCAGCTCGACTTCATTCAGCCAGTCCCTGCCCTCCGTCCAGCCTGCGTCTTCCAGCATGGTGTCGATATACAGCTTGCGGGTCTTGTATTCGGACAGGTCGAGGGGTTTCGGCACATAGGTCCGCTGCTGTTCGGCACGGCGGGCGGTGAGTTCCTCTTTCAGCGCAGCGTTCTCCGCCATCAGCGCGGCGAGATCAATGTCGGCTGCTCCCCGGGAGTCCTCTTGCGGAGCGGGCGCGGCGGGCTGCCGCAGCAGACTGCGGTCAAAATGTCCCTCGGTGTAGTTCTCGCCATAGCAGTACGCCACAAAGTCCAGAAAGACATAGAGATTTTCCAGACACAGCACCGCCTGCTCCTCGGTGATTTTCTTGCCGGTGTGGGCGGCGTTGTTGCCCATGCGGCGGATCAGATCCATCCGCCGCCAGATGTCCGCGCCTACAATGTCCCGGAAGTCCTCGGCATTCATAAGGCTCACCAGAGAGTCCTGATAAGGCATGACCAGCCCCTTGTCCACGGAGTACATCCATTTGACGGCAAATTCCATCGCCCGGCGGCAGTTCAGCACGCAGGCGGAGGGGTCAATCTGTAGAATCCGCTCGGCGGAGACGGCCACGGAGGCGAAGGAGGAGAAGTCTTCTTCGGATAGCAAAAAATCGAAATTTGTCATGCTCGTCTCTCCTTGATAATGGCATCTATTTGCTGGCAAACTGCCGGAAATTCCCGGTCGATTTCCCGGTTGGAATACCGGAGCACTTTTAGCCCGAAAGATTCCAGGTAAGCCGTTCGCTCCGCATCATAAGCGATCCCATTTCTATCATAATGCTGACTGCCGTCAATTTCAATCACGAGTTTGGCCTGGGCACAATAAAAATCTACAATAAAGGAGCCGATAATACGCTGCTTGTAGATTTTGACGGGATAGGTACGCAAAAATAAGTACCAGAGCTTGCGTTCATGAGGTGTCATTTCCCGGCGAAGAGACTTTGCCTTTTCAAGCTTTGTGTTGTCTTTTGGAATTGGCATGGCTTATCTCCTTTGTTGCGGTGCCAGACTTGCGGCAGTCCCCTTGCCTCTCCCTTTGGGAGAGGTGCCCCGGATGGGGCAGAGAGGGCGTTTTTACCCTCTCAGTCAGCTTCGCTGACAGCTCCCCCAGAGTGGGAGCCAAGGGACGGCCAGAATTAGGGCAAGCATTCGGTCATCACGACAGGCCTCCATCTTGCGGCAATCCCCTTGCCTCTCCCTTTGGGAGAGGTGCCCCGGATGGGGCAGAGAGGGCAATATGTAAAATCCATTCGGCGGAGACGGCCGCGGAGGTGAAAGATGTGAAGTCTTTTTCGGGTAGAAGGAAATCAAAGTTGGTCACGATAATCACCTACTAACGTATGAATTTACTCAACCCTATTTCTAAAACGCATTGGTATTTTCTTTTGAAAACGCTTGCTGTCAATTTGTGCATACAGTCCCTCATAATACTCAACGTCAAGCGAAAGGTACAAGCGTATAGCATTGGCGTCTCTTCTATTACATATGATCTGTCCATCAACATCGTTTGTCATGCTGTTTGATAACCGGCGAAGCCATCCGGCAACTTCCTTTAATTCGTTTTTGGAGGGAACCGAAAAAAACGCAATAAACTTTCGCTCTTGGGCAAATGCCTCTAATTTACTTGCAATCTTTCGTAACTCTGTAGATGCCTCTTTATGCACATCACTATATTCACCGCTACAACAGCAAGGATTCAAATATGCATTAGCGTATTGGGTAAGACAATAGCAGACTTCTGAGCGGAGTTCATTATACCTTGTAAGGGGAATCATATAAAGGTGCTCAAAATAGACACCGGCAAAGTAGACAAGGGTTCCACCTACAACTGCCTGAAACAGACTACTGGTAAATATTGTTCTCAGAAATTCCATATTCTAACTCCTTATCCGAAGTATTGCTGCATCAAACTGTCAAACAACAGTTGTGCTTCGTCCAACGCCTTCTGTATGGCAACTTTTGATTTGTCGGTTTGTTCGACGAAGGTGGCAAACTGGGCTTGGCGGTCTAGTGGAGGAATCAGGACAGGCAATGATTTCAACTGCTTCATGTTAATGCTCGCAATTCCCGTTGTCTGTTTCGCACAACCAAGAAAATAGCGTTTTGCCCGCTGGTGCTGTAAATACTCCGCAAAGTACACAGGCAAAATATGCGTTTCATCAAGACGAACGCGAAAAATGTGGTTTTGGTGAATACAATTTTCCAGAGGTGTTTTGATGATAGCCCCTCTCCCGAGCTTATCTGGATCGCCACCTTCTGTCATCAGCACATCGTCCGGTAAAAGACGATATTGGTTTATCTCCTGCTCTGTAGCCTCAATTGTTTTCACCGTTGTCCAATCAATATAACCCTCTTTGACATTAGATACAGCCATATAGGGAACTTCCATTAGATGTTTGTCTGCGGTTTTTCTTCCTTTTGTGATACCGGAAACAATGTCAGCCACCGATTCTAACGGAGCTTCATCCCATGTTTTGGAATTAAAAAACATATCCCCAAACAATTCGACAAATCGGGCTTTGACAAACTCGTCCAGCTTTTGAAGCTGTTGTTGGCGAGCCGAGATTATGCTCTCAATTTGTGTCAGTACTTTAGCTACAACCGTCTGCGTTGTGTAATTTGGGATGTCAATCTCTAACTGATTTAATTCTTTCGCTGATAGGTGCTTAACTGTTACAAATGCGGTCCGATTTTCAATTTCCTTGAGAGCCTTAGAAAGCGCAAATCTTATATATTCTTCATTCACATTCTCTTTTGCGGTAATTTTGCATACTCGCTGATTTAACAAGGCGTGCCCGCCTTTCCATCGAGCAATGTTAAATTCGCCATCCATTCCGACTAACAGGCTTCCGCTATCAATGACATAATCGCTGGGATAGTTCCCGGAATAGAATGTTTCAGAGTATCCTCGCTTCACGTCACGAATCCGCACCAACGGAAGGTGTGTGTTATCTTCAGTAAAACAGGCCGAATCAAATGCATATCCATATTGAATCTCACACAGCTCTGGTAGTTTCGTCATCTCTTCATCCCCACAAATCCGAATTGTCATTCCTTTTCGTTCTCATCGGTAACGCTCTCAATCATTCCGACCACAGCATTTCCAAGCAGCATCGTCTGTGCGTTTCCGGAAGTCACAACGGGCCGGCCGGTCTGGGATTCGATCTCCTTCCGGGCGTTTCCTGCCACTTTGCCACCCTGTTTGGCGACAGCGCGGTTCTCCTCCAATCCCTGCGGATTCTGCGCGTTGGTGAGTTCCGTTGTGGTGGCCTCGGCCAGCATATTCAGTGCCAGCTCCAACGTGCTCATGTTATCCCGCAGATTTTCCTTTTTCAGCCCCTTGAGATTCTTATACTGCCGGGTCGTCATACCGGACCAGGCTTTCGTAACCTCATCTGTCAGAATCCCGTATTCTGCTCCTTTTTTGACCCCATGGGCATCCCATGCGTCTGTCAATTCTTTGCGGGCGCGAATGGTCTGCAACCGCTGGTTAATCCATTCGGGAGAATAGCCTTTCTTTGCGTAGGTATCCAGCGCGCGCTCGATGGTCAGCTCCGGGTCGATGATTTCCTCAATGCGCTCACGGCCGACCATAGCCAGCCACAGCTTAAACGGTTCTGCTTTCTTGGACGGAATGGATTGGATGATGCGAAGAAGCTGCTCCGTGGTGGCTACGTCGGTCAGACGGCGCTTGCCATCGGCCGCTTTCAGCTTGAACTGACTACAATTTGAAGGCAGTTCGCTTCCTTCTTTTTTGAGACGCATTTTTAACACGCTCCAGTATTTTGCAGCATGTCTAGCATCCGGCTGCTCTGTCAGAACTGCAACCACATCCACCACAGAGAAGTACCATTCCTCCTTAGTCTCATCCCACGCGGTGCGAATCGGTTGATTTTCAAAAATTTGCAGCTTATCATTCTCGGTCATGCGTTTTCTCCTTTCAGCATTCCCTCCAGCTCATCCATCGCTGTGCCAATTTCCTTCTCCAGTTTCCGCAGCTGAGCCATAATCTCGCTGGTGGGCGGGTACTCCACAGGCTTGTACTCCGTTTTCTTGTACTTGTTGATGGACAGGTCATAGCCATTTTCCACGATCTCCGCCTTGGGCACGAAGAAGGACTTTTCCGTGCGCGGGCGGTCTTTTTCCGCCTCCGGATTGCGGAACCGGGCAATGATGTCGGGAATGTCATTGTCGGCCACCGGGCTGCGCTTATCGTCCAGCGAGAAGCCGTCGGCGGTCATGTCATAGAACCACACATTGTCTGTACCGCCGTGGCCGGTTTTGGTGAAAATCAACACAGCGGTGGACACGCCAGCGTAGGGCTTGAACACGCCGGAAGGCATGGAGATCACGGCCTCCAGCCGGTTACCGTCCACCAATTCCTTTCGGATAGCCTTGTGCGCGGTGGACGAACCGAACAGCACGCCGTCCGGCACGATACAGGCGCACCGCCCGCCGATACGCAGCATCCGCAGGAACAGGGCCAGAAACAGCAGCTCGGTTTTCTTGGTCTTGCAGACCTTCAGCAAATCCGCCGACACGGTGTCGGCATCCAGACTGCCTTTGAATGGCGGGTTGGCAAGAATGAGAGAATACTTCTCCTTGTCCGGGTTCTGGTCGGACAGGCTGTCCCGGTATTCGATAAAGGGATTATCAATACCATGGGTCATCATGTTCATCGCGCCGATCCGGAGCATGGTACGGTCCATGTCGTAGCCGAAGAACATGTGATTCATATAGTGATCCTTCTTCTGGCGGTTGAAGAAGATTTCTTCTTTCCGGGTTTCTTTCAGATACTCGCCCGCCGAAACAAGAAAACCGGAGGTGCCGCAGGCCGGGTCGCAGATCACGTCATCGGCTTTCGGGTCCATCAGCTCCACCATCATGCGGATAATATGGCGCGGGGTACGGAACTGGCCGTTGAGGCCTGACTGGGCAATTTTGCTCAGCAGATATTCATAGGTGTCGCCCCGCACATCCACCGCCTGGGACTGGCTCATCAGGAGGTAAATCTCATCCAGCGAGTCCACCACCTTGGAAAGCAGCAGCGGTGTGGGCAGCTTGAAAATGGCGTCATCCATGTACTTGGAATAGGCGCTGTTTTTGTCGCCGTGGAGGTTCTTGATAAAGGGAAACACCCACTCCTGCACGACGGAGTACATTTTCCCTGCCGGGAAGTCATGAAATACACTCCACTTGAGCTGCTGGCCGTCGATGGTGCGCTCACCCACCTGCACCTCATCGGTGAAGATGCTGGTATAAGGCAGCCCCAGCATGGCAGCCTCTTTTGCCCGGAGATTGTCCGAATCATCCAGGTCGTGAATGAACATCAGATAGGTGATCTGCTCGATCACGTCCAGCGGATTTACCAGACCGCCTGCCGCAAAAATATCCCAAAGACCGTCGATTTTATTTTTCAGTTCGCCTGTAATCATTTATTCTCTCTCCCTGTTCCAAGTGTAAGATGTGTAGCGGCCACCGCCGAGTTTGATGATCTCGCCAGATTTCAGCAGCTCTGCCAGTGCCCGCTGGATGGTGACCTGACTGATATCCGGGCATTTTGCCATGATTTCACTCTTGGTGATCTTTCCGAGGTGGTTTTTGATGATCTCCCGCACCCGGCCGGGCTTGGAAAGTCCCTTTGCCGTCAGCAGCTCGATCCGGCTTTCAAAATCCCGGTATGCCGCCGCCAGAACGCCCAGCATATAGGTGACAAAGGGCGCATAATCATTCGTCCCTTCGTGCCAGTTATAGGAGCTGGCTTGCAGGGCTTCGTAATAGGTCTCCTTGGTGTCGGAGATCAGCTTTTCGATACTGATATATTTGCCCACGATATAGCCGGAACGGTATAAAAGCAGCAGCGTCAGGAGCCTGCCCATGCGGCCGTTGCCGTCGTTGAAGGGGTGGATACAGAGGAAGTCCAGTATAAAAATGGGAATCAGCAGCAGCGGGTCAAGCTCTGCATCCTGCATTGCCGCTTCAAAAGCATTGCACAATGCAGCAATGGTCTCCGGTGTTTCCCATGCTGGTACAGGCTCAAACCGAACGATTTGCTGGCCGTCCGGCAATTCCTCGGCAATCACATTGTCCGAGTTTTTGAAGCTGCCGCCGATGGACTTACCGCTGTACTTGTACAGATCCCGATGAAGCTGCAAAATGATAGACGGCTTTGGCGGGATAAAGTCATAACTTTCATGAATTGTTGCAAGTACATCGCGGTATCCGGCGATCTCTTTTTCGCTGCGGTTCCGGGGGATGGTCTTCTCACGAACGATTTTTTTCAGACGTTCGTTTGTTGTAACAATGCCCTCGATGCAGTTGGAGGCTTCAGTGCTCTGTATCTTTGCAACCTCCAAGAGATCAGACAATTCATCCGCCTTTGTCTCGATAAAAAAATTTTGCTGCCCTTTGTATTCGTGAATTTGCGTCAGGTAGGCCACAACCTCTGGCGTCAGGAGCTTTTTATATTCTGCTTTGAAGTTGAAATCTCTCATTCAATTTCCTCACTTGACCTTTAATTTTATCATATTTCCGTCAATGATACAGTTATAGTATATAGACGAATTACTTCCCTGTCAACCTTATCTTTATCATATCTTATATAATGAATAAATTGAAGATACTTTAGCTGTAATTGCTAAGCTTAGATGCAGTGTAGGCTTCCTTTCCTGTTCAGAAAAGGAAGCCTGCACCGATCAATGATGCAGGCTTCCTATGTGCTGGTAAAGGGTTTGCGGCATATTCACAACATGAGCTTTTTCGCGGTGTCAATGATAGAAAGCGCTGATTTTGCCGCTTCAAACAGATTTCCTGCAGTAAGCAGTCCCAACCCATCGAATATGATCGATGGAACAGGTGCGTTTTCTTTGGTTAACTGCGCAGTGCAATCTACCGCAGAGTGGAACACACGACGGAGTTCTTCCTGGTTCGGCATAGGGGCACCAGATTGCACAGCGGATTGTGTGGAAGCAGACCAGTAATTGACAAAGTTGTCCTGATACGCCGGATAAGAGGCGCTCCACTGCATTGGACGAACCGGAGTCGTCTCCCGATAAGGGAGCTGATTCGCGTATCCCAGCATTCTTTGCCATCTATAGGTTGCCTCTGCATCTAACTGTGCCTGCTCCGCACGTAACTGCTGCCGCAGGCGAGCGGCCTCTTGTTCGTTTTCTAACATGCGGTCTACAAGATCGCGATAAAATGGATCCTCTTGATACAATTTCCAATCGATTCCCTGCATATTTTCCCTCCTTTTTCATGGGAAATACTCCTATATGTTCCAAGTTCAGTATAATCAAATATACAGTATGATGTCAATAGAATATCTGGCAAAAGTATCAGCACTATTTTGATATAGCCTGTGATTTGGGTGCTGAAGCCGGAAAACTCCGCAAGCTGGCTGATACGGTTATGCCCGGTTGCCATGCCGTAAAGCAGGATGCTGTATGTTTCTGGCGTTCGGAAGTTCCTGTGTAGCTCTGATTCTGCATAGGGGAAATAGGTGGAATTCTGAGTGAAAAGCAATCCCAGATTCTCAGCAAAGGTCCTTTGAAAATCGAATAGCTGCACCAGCTCTGGAATACCGTCGGTAATTGCAATTGTCCGAAGCGCATCCAGCGGGTCAAGCCCTTTGTTTTCAGCCAGAAGCATAGGCACCGTGACTGCCGTCATTGGGAGAATATCAGATGGGAACGACAATGACATCTGATTCCGAACAATTAACACAACATAAGCTTTCCCGGCGAGTTTCGGAAGCGCATTCAAAAACTCTTCCTTATTATTTCTATCGTCCACGTCATCGAAAAAGATGACTGGGCGTTTTTTTGTTTCTCCGATTTCTGCGAAGAACTCCCTCCACAGCTTGCACCCGGGCCGGAATATCTGCGGGGCAAATGCCGCATCCAGATTTCGGAAAGAAAAGTATTGCCCGCCGTATGCTTTCAGGTAGCTCTGCGCCAAGGAGGTCTTTCCCATTCCGCTTTTGCCGCAGAGCTGCGTAATCCACAGAGATGATTTCTGCATCCAATAATTGCTGACACTGGTGTGGAGCTGTTTAGTATATTCTTCAATTCGTTTCATTTTTATCACTCATATCATAAGTTGATTGAATATCGCTCATTGTAGCACATCCTTCAATGTGTTTCAATACGGATTTTGAATATTTTCTTTCGTATTTTTAATTTATTTCCATTAATATTCGGTTTTCCCAAACAATACAAGGAAAATACGTCAAAACACTTCGATGTCTTAAGACATCTGATTTCATAGAAAACCCGTCTCGATGCCTACCATATGAGGGGATAAATAATTTTTCCGGAAAACACCCTAACAAAACCTCATTTTTCCCGCGATAAGTGAAGGGAAAATTTTCGGCTGTGGTTGTCATACCCTACAAAAACGAAATATTTTCTGAAATATGTAAAAAATCAACCCGTTTCGTGGGCTCCATAAGTGAGAGGACATTTGCAGTCCCCATGAGTCCCGGGAAAAGCCAAACTGAGATTAAAAATTTCCCCTCTTCATTTTGGCTGAAAATTCCCAAACGAAATGGTAGGGCGTTAAATCACCTCCATGTACCTTGACAATTTCATACTCATTCATCTGATACATTCTCCCCCACCCGAGCCAAGAGTCCAGTGCGCCATGACCATTTTATGCGAGCGACAACCACGGGCCTTAAATGCCGGATAGCAACCGACAAGGCGACGACGGTGGGGGCAGGACAATGATACTTCT
>OLHG01001080.1_pt1 | contig 17663 bp, 19 predicted proteins | sample 1605971 | NCBI WGS metagenome assembly OLHG01 (sample SAMN03283289) | human gut metagenome | biome: human-associated habitat; material: feces | host: Homo sapiens | place: Peru | collected 2012 | reverse complement strand
ATCACCTTTTTCTCCCTTTGGAATTGAAAATGCTAAATGATGCACCCAATTTTCAAAAGTATCCATTACAGTGGCTAGTTCACCTGGCTCTAAAGTTTCTGTTTCATCTATAGCAATATGTTCTGTTCTACCAATTTCTCCAGGCATTCCTCTTGGTCCGATATCTCCTTGATCTCCTTTTTCACCTTTTGGTATTTTAAAATTTAAAACTACATCAACAGGTGTTCCTGAATTTATAACTTCGGCTTCTTCATTTGGTTCTATTGTTTCTATATTTCCAATTTGAATAGTAGCTGGTCCTTGGTCTCCCTTTTCGCCTTTAATTCCTTGTGGACCCATGTCACCTTTTTCACCCTTCGGCCCCGGTATTCCTTGTGGACCTATTTTTCCATCAATTCCTTGTTTTCCTCTCGGTATTTTAAAATTCAAAATAACATCTTCATTAGTTCCAACATTTTCTACTTTAGCATCTTCAAAAGGTTCTATTGTTTCTGTAGTACCAATATCAATACTAGATGGACCCGGTATTCCTCTTTCTCCTCGAGGTCCTATTAAACCTCGCTCCCCTTGAGGACCCCTGTCACCCTTTTCTCCTTTTGGTCCAGCTGGACCATAACAACAACGAGGACTTCTTATTCTACAACTATTACTATCCATTTGATTTCTTTCATTTTCAAAACAACTCATATCATTCTTCCTTTCTAACATATGTTATGCAAACGCATTTGATTCATATAATTAATATGCTTATCTTTATATAAAAATGGTATAATATAAACATAGGAAGGTGAATATATGAAAGTATTATTGCTATCTTGCAGTACTGGTGGTGGACATGATTCAGCAGCTTATGCTATTGGAGAAAAATTAACCGAAAAAAATATTGATTGGACAATGCTCGACCCAATTAAACTATCTAGCGAATCTTTTTCGAAAAAAGTAAACAATTTATATATAAACGTTGTTAACAATAATCCTAATCTATTCAAAGGGGCTTACAAACTTGCTGAAATGTATGGCTCGCTAAAAATCAAATCACCTATATACGCAATAAACAAACTATTTGCAAAAAAATTAGAAAAATACATTGAAGATAACAACATTAACATTGCCATTGCAACACACTTATACCCTGCTGAAATATTGACCAGTATAAAAAAGAAAAACCAAAATATTCATTTTATTGCTGTTGCAACCGATTACACTTCAATCCCTTTTTGGGAAGAAACAAATCCAGATTACTTTGTAATCCCAAGTAAAGATTTAATGAATGAATTCACAAGCAAAGGCATCAAAGAAGACAAACTATTACCGCTAGGTATTCCAGTATCACCAAGATTCAATTCAACCACTTCAAAACAATCAGCTAGAAAGCTTCTAAATATCAATACTAAAAAACCAATCATTTTAATAATGACTGGAAGTATGGGATTTGGTAATACAGAATCTATAATTGATAAAATATTAGAGAAATATAATAACGAAGTTAACGTTATAATTATCTGTGGAAATAATAAAGAAATGAAACAAAACTTAGAAAATAAATACAAACAAGAAAACGTAATAATTGAAGGATTCATTAACAATATACCTTTATATATGGATGCCTCTAACATTATATTAACTAAACCCGGCGGACTAACAAGCACTGAAACAGCAGTAAAAAATATCTTAACTATCTTTACAAATCCTATACCAGGATGTGAAAATCACAATGCCAAATTCTTTGAGGATAGAAATATGGCTTATGTTTCAACTAACGACGATGACACTTTAAAATACATAGATATATTATTAACAGATAAAACACTTGGTAAAAAAATGAAAACCAATCAATCAAAATTTATAAATAAAAACTCTACTAACGATATAGTAGAATTTATACTTAAAGAATATAGTTAAAAATCCAACTCATTAGGAATTAAACGATCTAAGTACATAAGAAGATCTTCTCTTGTATACTTACGATCTTTTTTTAACCACTCTGTACTAACATTAAACACAGCACCAATATAAAACTTAGCAATTATTTCACTAGGTATTTTTCCTTTATTAGCCCCATCATTTTTAATTCTTTTAGTAATATCAGCATTTATAACATCATAAAAAATATCCATAGTAATACTATTCTTATTATTAATCATTACCTCAATATATGTATTTTTTCTATCCTCAATGTGATTTAACAACAATCTAATCATTTCTAAGTAATATTCTTTAGTGTTAGAAATATTTTTATTTTTATCTAACTCTTTAGTTAATAATTCCTTTAAATCTTTTATATAATCTGCAAGAAGTTCATACTTATCATTATAATGAGCATAAAAAGTTGACCTATTAATCATTGCTTCATTACAAATATCTGATACTTTTATTTCTTCAAATGGTCTATCTTTCATTAAATTTACCAAAGCATCGTATAAACATTTCTGAGTTTTTATAATTCTTAAATCTTTCTTATTATTCATCCAATCACCTATCAATATTATATTATTTAATCTATACACTTGTAAAGATAACATACTAAATGTTGCTTATTTATCAATACATTTTTTAAAAAACGTTGCTTAACATACATTCCTTTTTATATGTTGCTGTATTTTTCTATTCCATTTAATAAAATATTATGTCGAATGGAGGATAAAAGTGAAAAAATTTGGTGATTTTATTTGTAAACATAAAGTAGCTGTGTTTGCTATATCAATAATACTGTTGATATTATCAATATTTGGAATAAAAGCTACAAAAATTAACTATGACATTTTAGTATATTTACCAGAGAATATCGAAACTGTTAAAGGTCAAAATATATTAACAAATGATTTTAATATGGGTGCATTTTCTATTACTATCATTGATAATATGAATGCTAAAGATGTATTAAAATTAGAGAATCAAATAAAAGAAGTAAAAGGCGTTAACAAAGTTATTACAGCCTATGACCTTACTGGTACTAGCATCCCTTTAGAAATGCTACCCAATGACATTATCGACAAAATAAAAAAAGATAATTCTACATTAATGTTTATCACTTATGAAGGAGGCACTTCTTCTGAATCAACTCTTAATGCAATCAAAGAAATAAAAACATTAACAAAAGATTCATGCAAAATAAGCGGTATGAGTGCAATGGTATTGGATACTATGAACTTATCCGAAAAAGAAATAACAATTTATATAATCATTGCTGTATTATGTTGTATAACTGTACTTGAATTATCACTTGATTCATACTTAGTACCGGTCCTTCTTTTAGGTAATATAGGTGCTGCTATTATATTCAACTTAGGGAGCAATATAATATTTGGAGAAATATCTTACATTACCAAAGCCTTAGTTGCAGTATTACAACTAGGTGTTACTACAGACTTTTCAATATTCTTATATCACGCTTATGAAAATAAGAAGAAAGAAACAGGTAATATAAATGATGCAATGAGTGAAACAATATCTGAAACATCATCTGCTGTAACCGGAAGTGCACTAACAACAATTGCTGGATTCTTAGTTTTATGTACTATGAGCTTAACCCTAGGAAAAGATTTAGGTTTAGTTATGGCAAAAGGTGTATTTTTAGGTATAGTATGTGTACTAACATTATTCCCTAGCCTATTACTTCTTTGTGATAAAGCAATTGAAAAAACAAAGCATCGTAGTCTTGAAATAAAATTTGATAAATTAAATAAATTTGTAATAAAACATCATATCGCTATATTTATTATTTTCTTAATTCTATTAATACCTACTTATCTTGGGTATTCTAAAGTTAATGTCTATTATAAAATAGATGAATCACTTCCTAGGACATTAGATAGCATTGTAGCAAATAACGAATTAAAAGAAAAATTTGATATCGTTTCTTCAGAAATAGTTTTAATAGATAAAGATATTAAACCTGATGAAGTTCAAAACATGATTAATGAAATAAATAATATAGACGGTATAGACTTAACACTTTCATTTACTACTTTAAAACAATTAGGTATTACTGATGTTATGTTACCAAAAGAAGTATTAAGTACATTTGAAAGTGGTAAATATCAACTAATATTAATTAATTCAGATTATGATATAGCAACTGATGAATTAAACAATCAGATAACAGAAGTTAATAAAATAATTAAAAAATATGATAAAAATGCTATTTTAGCAGGTGAAGGTCCATTAACTAAAGACTTAATTAATACTAGCGATACAGACTTTAATAATGTAAATAGTTCTTCAATAATATGTATTTTAATAATTATGTTAATGGTACTAAAGTCTTATACATTACCACTTTTACTAATAAGTACTATAGAATTTGCAATATTTGTTAATATGTCCATATCTTATTTTGGTGGAGATATATTACCGTTTGTGGCACCAATTGTACTAGGAACTATTCAACTAGGAGCTACAATTGACTACGCAATACTAATGACTACAACTTACTTAAAAAATAGAAAAGATGGATTATCTAGTAAAGAAGCAATGTTAAAAACTACTAATTATTGTGCTAATTCAATATTTGTTAGTGGTATGTGTTTCTTTGCAGCAACCTTTGGAGTTGGATTATATTCTAAACTAGAAATGGTTGGTTCATTATGTACTTTAATATCAAGAGGAGCTGTTATAAGTATGATAGTAGTATTAACAGTACTACCATCTATATTAATAATTTTTGATAAAATCATATGTAAAACTACATATGGTATGAAGGAGTTGAAAAATATGAAAAAGAAAAGTTGCAAAATAGCAACAATAATTATGATTTTAACTATAGGTATTTCATCATTACCAGTTTATGCATTAAGTAAAAACGAAACAGTATATGCAAAATTAAATAGTGATGGTTCTAGTAAGTATCTTTTAATTAATGAGCATTTGATTAATAATGAACAACTAGAATCAATCCAAGATGAATCGGCATTAAAAAACATATTAAATATTAATAATGACAATACCTTCACTAGTAACAACAACTATTTAACATGGAATGCTAAAGGTAAAGATATCTTTTACCAAGGACAATTAGAAAAAGAACTACCTATTAAACTAGAAATAACTTATAACCTAAATGGTGAAGATGTAGCACTAAAAGATATAATTGGTAAATCTGGTAAAGTAACCATAAAACTAAAATATACTAATTTAGATAAACACATAGTAAGTATCAATGGTTTAAAAGAAGAAATGTACACCCCTTTTGTTATTACAGCAGGTACAATTATTAGTGATGAAAATAACAGCAATATTACTGTGGAAAATGGTAAAGTAATAAATAACGGTAGTAGCAATATTATAGTAGGTATCGCTACACCAGGATTATATGAAAGTATGAAGATTGATAAATTTAAAAATATGAATACTATAACAATAAGTTACGATACTAAAAAGTTTGAGTTAGGAAGCATTTATTCTGTAGCTACACCAAAATTAATTGAATCAACAGACTTAAATATTTTTAACAAAATAAATACAGTATATGCTTCTGTAGATAAATTACAATCTTCTATCGATGAATTAGAAAAAGGAAGTCAAGATTTATTAGATGGTAGTAATCTATTAAACAGTAATGTAACTCTTCTTTCAGAAAAACTTAAATACTTAAACGAAAACATGAAATTAATTAATGAAGGTAGTATTGCATTAGATGATGGAATAGATGAAATATTAACTAATCTATATGGAATCAAAGCTATTGAAACAAGCGAAGAAAATATTCTAAAAATTAATCAAATGAAAGAATTAATGCTTAAGAATACAACTACTATTAATACTCTTACAACCAAAATAAGTTCAATCAAAGATATATATATTGAAAATAATTTAAAAGATAAAACATTAGATGAATTAAAAGATAATAAAGAATTGCAAAATATAAAAACTTCTTATGAAAACACCACTTCTTTAATTCAATTATTACAAGCTAACAACAGTGCTCTTGAAGAATCATTAAAAACATTTGAAAGTACTTCTACATCAATTAATGATTTAATTAAAACATTAGAATATATAAAAGGTAAAACATCTTATTTGGAAGAAAATATAACAAAAGTTACAGAAGGTGTTTCTGCTATGGACGAAAAAGGTTCTGACCTAGTTGCTGGTGTTGAAGAGCTTAACAAAGGAATAGCTTATCTAAACGAAGGAATTACTAAATTTAATGATGAAGGAATTAATAAAGTATCAGGACTTGTAAACACCAATTTAAAGAAAACAACTTCAAGATTAGAGGCTTTAATAAACTTAGGTAACAATTATAATTCATTTGATGATAGTAACAATATAGAAACATCTACTAAATTCGTAATGGTAGTTGATTCAGTTAAAGCTCCTACACCTAAAAAAGACACAGTTAAAGAAGTAAAAAAAGAATCATTTTGGGATAGAATAGTGAATTTATTCAAATAAAAAGGTACACTTCACACAAAAGTGTACTTTTTTTAAACATTGCTAGCTCATTGGTTTATCTAAAAACACAACTTCTTTTCTATCTAAATCAACACGAATTTTTTGCCCAATTGGCAAAATACACATTGGAGCAGTATGCCCTATATTAAAATTATAAAGAATTGGTAAATCTGGTCTATTAGCTTCTTTTGAAATTAATCTTTGATATATTTTCTTATATTCTTTATAATAAGTTTCATTTTGTGGTTTTCCTACAATAATACCATTTATTTGGTTTATAATACCTTGAGCAATCAAATTTCTCAAATAATATTCAATATAATCAGGAGCTACTTCATCTTCACTAGTTTCTAAAAACAAAATTTTATTTTTCCATTCTTCTTTTCTAGGCCAAATATCAGTTCCATTAATCATTGGAAATACATCAAAACAACCACCTAATAGTTCTCCTTCAAAGGCACCATTACCTTGTAAAACTTCATATCCATGTGTTTCTTTATTCATAGTTCTTTTCTGATTATCGAAATCAGCATTACACCAATCTAAAAATTCACTGGTCCATTCCGGGCTCGAAGTTATCTTTATATTCTCTTTGTTTTCAAATAATACTTCGTTTATATACTTTCTAGTATAATCATGCATTTCATAATTTTCTGCAAATTCACACATAACAGACGGTCCATAATATGATGTAACACCAGCTTTATACATCATAAAATGATTTACTGTAGTATCTGAATATCCCATAAATACTTTGGGATTGTTTTTTATAACCTCGAAATCTATATAAGGAAGTAATCGTATTGTATCAACTCCACCTATATTACATATTATACCTTTGATACTTTTGTCTTTTAACGCATCCATAAAGTCCTTAGCACGGGCTTCCGGATGTTCTGCTAAATACTTACTACCTTTTAGTGCATTGGGCATAGTTACAGTTTTTAATCCAAACACTTCTTCCAATCGCCTTTTACCTTGTTCATATCTATGTTTAAATAATTCATCTCCAGCAGTACCACTAGATAAACTTACTATAGCTATTGTGTCACCCTTTTTTAATTTTTTTGGTTTAATCATTTTATTTTTTCCTTTCTTTTTTCTTAGTTTTAGATTTTTGAAGAGCTAAAAGGTCTACTTCAGATAAATTAGAAAAATATTTTGAAAAATGACTATTAATTATTTTTTTACTATTTTTCCAATTTTCATCACCATTATAGCACAAACTTACTAAATTTAAAATTTTATCCATATTATCACTATTTAAAATTATTCTTTGATTTTTGATAGCTTTTTCTAAATATTGTTCATGATTTTCATATTTTCACGATGCAAAAAAGGTATATTATTTTCATTAATCTCTCTTACCAATTCAGAAATAATACTTTGATTTGTTTCACTTAAAGTCATATAAGATGATAATAGATTCATGTAGATTTCTAATATATACTTATCTCTTAAAGCAATCTTTGGTTTATTGGCAATAATACACATTGCTGAGATTATACAATCTAACATTTTCTCTTTCATTGAATCATCACAACAAAAAAGCCTTGCATTGTCTATCATTGCATCATTTGCATATATTGAATTTTTTAAATTCAAATTTGAATACATAAGTGATTCTACACCTCCGCCGAAATCTATCCCAAATGGTTTTCCATCAACAAATACGTTTATAGTGTTTCCCCAATTAACTAAGTCTCCACCATTTGCTATTTCCCATCTAGTGCCATAACCAACAACATTGTTGATTCCGTATTTCCATTTCAAATTTTTTTCATCATTGTCAGAATACTTTATACCACACCCGTTTGTTTTCAAATATTTTGTCACCTTATCATCGATTTTTAAGTTATCATTATACTGTATTGGGATAGTAAGCAATACATATGAGTTATATTTCTTTAGAAAATCAAATTCACTTTTTATTAATTCACTGAACTCCTTTTGATATTCTATTTGATTATTATAGTACTTAACCCCCCCATCATAGAAAAAAAAGAGAAAAAATAGTCATCAGTGTCTGCTTTTCTTAATACATCAATATGTGTATTTCTTAAAGCTGGCTGTATCATAACATAATCTTTTCCCTTTTTATTTTCTTTAATATTTTCTTTTGCTGTGCAAACAGTGCAAGTTGTAAAATCAAGTGTTATATCATTTTTATTATATAAAGGCATAGCAACAAATTCTTCAAATCCATTGTTTTTGTAATATTTTATATAATCAGAACAAATTTTGCTTTTTATATCTATTAAATCCTCATATTTCATACAATACTACCTCCACATATTGTCAATTACTTTTTGATTAGTTTTTTCATTTGTGGAAATAAAACTACATCTCTTAATGTTGGTTCGTCAGTCAATAACGATACAACTCTATCGATTCCTAAGCCCAAACCAGACATTGGTGGCATACCGTGTTCCATCGCTAAAATAAAATCTTCATCTATAGACATTGATTCTTCATCACCATTCTGTTTATCTAACATTTGTTGTTCAAAAGTTCTTCTTTGTATCTACGGATATAGCCCTTATAAATTTTTTCATATTAACCACCAAACATATTATATCATCAAAAAAGATACTTTTTTATCAAAGTACCTAAAAAATTTTATATTACCTGTTTTTCATTCTTTGGAATACTCAACTATGTTGTACCATGTAACAGGGTCTATTACTCCAGTTACTGGTAAATTAGAAAGTGATTGAATCTTCATAACCGACCTTTCCATTAAATCATCAAATATTCCGTTTACTTTAACACCTGGTATATTGCCAAATTTTCTACATATTTCTAATAAAAATCTTTGTATTATTTCTACATCTTCTCCACTCATTCCAAGCGTTAATAATCTTCCTTGAAAAAATTCATCAGAGTATTGAGTATATTCCTTTGGAATACTTCTTATTAATTTTTTATAAGCTTCAACCATCTTTTGCCACGTATCAGCATCAACAACTCCTGTAGACGGTAATCCATATTTATTTTGAAAAGCTAAGACCATTTGTTTAGTATTATCATTATAAACACCATTAAGTTTTAGTGAAGGTATGTCCGGGTCAAAAAAAGCTAAGACACCAAGTACATAGTGTAATACTCTTACTCCAAGACCCGTATCCGAATACTTAAGTTCATTTCCATAATCAAAAATAGCTTCTTCCTCTAAAATTCCTTCTGAATAGATATCATTTAGACGTTTTACAGCATTGTAAATATACTTAATTTTGTACCAAGTTGCATAATCAACAATTCCAGTTGGTGATAAGTTAAATATTTCTTGAAATTTTTTAACAGCATTTTCTGTATAAACTCCAAAGGTTCCATTAATTCTAGGAATTTTAGGAATAGCAGGATAATTATTAGAAATTCTATTTAATTCTCTTTGAATTACCCTAACTTTATCACCGGCATTTCCCATTTCTATCGGATAACCTGGATATACCCCTACTTGTTCACCGGTTGGAGCATCTTCGAATATTTCAATATCATTGCCATAAAAATATCTTAATATTTCTAACGGTGTTTTGTTTTGTTTTGCCAAAGTAGCACTTTGCCATTGTAATAATCCATCACATGTAGTAACTCTCCCATCACAGTACACCGCATTAAGTGGCTGGATTTGCCCTCTTCTATAAATGTAATTATTAAAAATATCGTCAACTTTCTTAGAAATAACATCAAATACTTCTCTATCTTCAGTATAAGTCTGGTCATATGCTGGTAACGATGTTATATCAAACATATACCCCTTACTGGGATACCACTCATTATAAATCCTATTAAGTGCAAAAGAAATCTCAGCTAAAACATTAGCTTCAATTGCTGCATCAGGCCACGTTGGATATATTTCACTAGATGCCACATTTTTTATATAATCAACAAATGGAATACTTATATCTCGTGCCGCCTCATCTGGTGCTCCTAAATGAACAACAATTTCAGTAGGAATCGTTGGATAATTAACTATTCCATTATTCATAACTCTTCTCCCATGAGATAATTATTTGAAAATCTTATTGACTGAATAATTTTCAAATCACTAAAAACCGCTATTTCATACTCTTTCTTTTCCTTAGTTTCAGGATTTATTGCTTCAATATTATATGTAGTATAAATAATATCACTTGCTTGTTCCACATTTTCTTTAGAAACTACCGCCGGCAACGAAATATCGTCAATAATTCCACTAGAATCTGTTTCACCTTCAAAGAAAACAACTTTATCGTCGCCTATATTTTTAAATACTTTTACATCAATTCCTTGTAATGGAAATGCCTGATTTGCAACAAAAGCTTGAACTTTTAAAGTTCCTGTACCATTATTCTCATCAATAAAAGATTGATATTTTTCCTTATCAAAAATAACTTCATTCATCTTTCCATCTCCTTTTATATAATTAATTTTTGACCTACACTTATCAAGTTACTTGTTAAATTATTCTTACTTTTAAGACTGTCAACAGTTGTATTAAACTTCTTAGCAATACTGTACAAACTCTCACCTTTTTGAACAGTATATTTAGTTACAGAATCATCACTACTTACTGGTATATTTAATATTTGACCTATCTGTAAATCATTACTTGTTAAATTATTAGCTCGTTTTATACTATCCACTGTTGTATTATATTGTTTAGCAATATTATATAAATTGTCTCCTCGCTTTACTGTATAAGTCACATATCCAGCATTAGGATTATTAAATTCTTCCCCAAAGCACTCTTCAACAATATCATCGGTAGTTGAAATCTCTATCAGCAACTTTTGTCCAAGCGATAGATTATCACTAGTTAAATTATTATCTTTTTTCAACTTATCCACTGTTGTATTAAACTCTCTAGCAATGCTATATAGACTGTCTCCTGATACTTTTTTTATGGAGCATTTTTAAATGTAAATATAATATCAATCGTTTTATCCTGATAGATATAAATTTTTTCCACTAAATTAATTATTAGTTCTCTCGTTGGATTATTTAATGACAAAAATTCATTAATATATTTTTTTATTTCTTTATTACCTTGCTTTTCAAACCTTATTTGCATTTTTTTAAAACTATCAATACTGTTTTTATTCTTATTTATTTCCTGTTTGATATTTTCACTTATTCTTAAATATTGTTCATCATCAATTATACCTTTAAGTTTATCCATATAAATTTTATCCAGATTTTCAATCTGTTTATTATTAATTATTTCTAAACTTTCAATTTGTTTTTTGGCTTTTAAGCTTACATCTTCAAATTCAATATTTCCTATTGAATTTTGAATTTTACTCTTATCTAAATATTTCTCGCATACATCCTTAATATTATTTATAATTACATTTTCTAACACTTCATAATTATTTGTATGTGTTGTGCAAACATGGTGTTTTGAATATGTTTTATAGTAATTACAAGCAGTATAACTTCTACCAGTCTTGTTTTGATATCTAATGGTTATGCGATGTTTACAGTCACCACAATATAATAGTCCATCTAATAAGTAAAAATGCTTTTTCCCTGGTCTTTTAACATTCTTAGGCAATAATGATTGTACATAATTAAAAGTTTTTCTGTCAATTATTGCTTCATGCTTATTTTTAACTATGATGTAATCATCCGAATTATTTTTAACTACTTTTTTTAATTTATAATTAATCTTTTTAGTCTTTCCTTGTACTACATCCCCTGTATAAATTCTATTAGTTAAAATTGCTTTTATTGTAGTATCAACCCACACTCCATATTCTTGCGATATACAATTAGTATTTACACACTTTGTATTCCAAACATAATCATAGTAAGCTGCTGGAGTCTTTATTCCCCTTTTTGTTAATTCCTGAGCAATGAAATGATAGGTATTCCCTTTAAGTGCTAAGTTAAATATCAGTCTTACAACATTTGCTTGTTCTTCATTTATTACTAAATGATTTTTATCAGTCAAATCTTTTTGATACCCGAACGGGCACCTTCCAGAGACATATAAACCATCTTTCATTCTTGAATATAAACTACTTTTAATTTTTTTTGATATATCTTTGGCATACATATCATTCATTATTGCCTTAAATGGTGCTATATCATTATTTGTATTATCAATAAAAGTATCTATTCCATCGTTAATTGCTATATATCTTATGTTATTATTTGGAAAATACTTTTCGATTAATTCTCCTGTACCAATGTAATCTCTACCTAATCTTGACATATCCTTAGTAATAATCATATTAATTCTGCCTAAACCGATATCTTTTATCATTCTTTTAAATGCGGGCCTATCAAAATTAGTTCCAGAAAATCCATCATCAACATATTCATCAACAATTGTATAATTGTTTTCTCTGATATATTGATTAAGTAAACTTCTTTGACTAACAATACTTTCAGATTCTATGTTTCCATCGTCTCTTGATAATCTTATATAAAGCCCAACTTTAAAGTTATTATTCTCTTGCATTAATTCATTCTCCAGTCTTTTTGAAAACAACAAGTACTATTTGATAATAACTTCACCCTCAGATTATCATTATTTGTATTAAACTTATTTTTTACTTCTATTTTTAATACTTCTATTATTACATCATTTAAAGATTTAGCATTATCTTTAAATTTTAAATTAACTTTGTACTTAACCATAGAGTTTAATACCTCCGGTTAATTCTATGATTATAACTTTTATTTTAACAATAATATATCACTTTATGAAATCATAACAACGCAAAAATAACATTACATTAAAACCTATCCATAAATTTTAACTGCAATGTTATCTTTATTTGTATTTATAATAAAACAAGAATCAATTCCGTGGTTTGATATTAAAGATGAATCTTTTAGTATTGATCATTCAAGTATTTTTCCATTATTGATGCAATTAGTGCTTTAGATTCTGGTAACAACTCATTTACTTCATAAGGATAACTTGTATCTGCCTTATTAATAATATCTTGTTTTAACTCTTCCGGTATTTTAGAAAGCAATTCCTTATTAAGTCTAGTTAACAACATATAAACTTCTGTATACATTTTTCTTTCTCTATCCATACTATAAACTCCTTTCATTAGTCTTAGATGAAAACTGATTAAGAAATTCTTGAGCTTGTAATAAAGATTCTATATCTAAACCATTTAGTTTTCTTAAGCAATCTTGTATTGTTATTTCCCTTTGTTTAGAATCTTCACTTACTTTAAATCTAGGTAATACAGGTGATAAATCTACGCATGATAGAGCATCCGGACTAACAAACTTATTACAACAGACATTTTTGTCCAACGCAGCACAGCCACCTTCAATAATATCATCAAATATATAATTCTTATTAAAAAAAACATTATCTTTATTTTGAGATGGTAAATAGAAATCCTTCATTTCATCTAGCTCATCATCAGATTTTAATGAGTTAATTGGAACAAACGCTAAATATGGTTTTGTATCGCCAAATTTATTCCAACACTTATTAAAAAAATCTAACACCTCTTTTCTATCATCTTCAGTCATGTTATTTTTTTCCATTAGTTTTGTTATATTCAAAAAACAAGCATCATAATCTCTATTTTCATAAGCATGCCTATTTTCTTCAGGCACTAATCCCCAACCATAACAAATACTACCGCCGCATAATTGCCCGAACCATTCAGGAGAATCGGCATAATATAGCATCCTTTGTGGATTACAATTGTAAAACCATCCATTTTTTTCATTTTTAATATCCAATATGCCCCAACCCAAAGGATTGCTATTACTATATTTACCAAAAATGGAAGCAATGTGCATAAGTTCATTTCTTTCGTCAAGTGAAGATTGCGAAGGCAATAATCCATATTTCATATTATTCTCTATTGCATTACTATTTCCAGCATGAAAAACATAACCATCTCTAACAAGGTTTTCAAATGCATATTCAATAACTTCTTCTATTCTTTCGTCAATTTCACTGTGTGGAATACCTATTCTATCAGCAATTTTCGATTGTATAAATTGAATCTGTTGTTCTTTAGAAGTTATGCCCATATATTCTTCAATACCAACCGATTCCTTAAATAAAACACAGTATCCAATCATTCTTCCAAAGTTCTTTTCTTGTAATTCTTTTTCATCATATGTCATTACCCTTTTTTTCATAAAATAATGTTGAATCAAAGGATTATCCAAACATTGTGATATAAGTTTTCCAATATCTTCGTTCACTTCATTACCTTCTTCCATTTTATTTTATATAATCTATATTATACCATACTTCTTTTACCTTTTCAAAATATACTAATTATTCTCCATAAAAAATGTATCTCCTCTTTTTACAGTATAACTAGTATATTTAGGAAGAACACTTGTATCATTTTCAATGTGACATGGAATTCTTATTTTCTGACCAATACTTAAATTATTACTACTTAGATTATTATATCTTTTTATCTCATCAACAGTTGTATTATACTTTTTGGCAATATTATATAAATTATCACCTTTCTTTACTGTATAAATTACACATTCTGAAGGATTACTGCTATCGTTTTCACTTATTATAAGAACTTGTGATGGATAAATATTTTCATCAGATAAATTATTTAACTCTTTTAATTTTTGTACACTGGTATTGTGTTGCCTAGATATGCCATATAATGTATCCCCTGGCTGTACCACATACGTATTATTCATTTTATTACTCCTTTCATTAAAATATATGAATTTACTATTTAATTATTTATGTGATACAATATTTTATATAATATTAGAAATATTTGGAGATATGTATGAAAATTAAAAAAAGGAAAAAAGTACGATGGAAAAATGTTGTTATAGCAATAATATTTCTTATATGTTTAACTACCGCTATAATTTCTATTATAAATATATTTATGTGGAAAGTTGATTCTGATAACGTAAAAGAACAATTAAAAGACATAGAAAAAATTAATCCTATCGAAGAAGTGGAAGATACTGAAAACACAGAAATAATTCCTCAAGAAGAAGAAATACCGCAAGCTAATCCATATTGGGATTATATAAAAATAAATTTAATTAATGTAGACTTTGAAGAATTAAAAATAGTTAACTCAGATACTAAAGGTTGGATTGTAGTTAATGGTACAAATATTAATTATCCTTTTGTTCAAGCCAAAGACAATGCCTATTATTTAAAACATTCCTTTGATAAAAGTAATAATAATGCCGGATGGGTGTTCCTAGACTACCGTAACAATTTAGATAATATGGACAAAAACACTATCTTATACGCCCATGGTAGATGGGATACAACTATGTTTGGAAGTTTAAAAAATATTCTTACTAGTGGATGGCTAAATAATAGTGATAACTATGTAATAAAATTATCAACAGAAAAAGAGAACACTTTATGGCAAGTATTCAGTGTATATCATATTCCCACTACTAGTGATTACTTAAAAACAAAATTTCAAGATAATAAAGAATTCTTAAACTTCGCACAAATGTTAATAAATAGAAGCGCTCATAATTTTAATACTTCTGTTAATGAAAATGACTACATAATAACATTATCAACATGTTATAACGATAAAGAAAAAGTAGTTTTACATGCAAAATTAATCAAAAAAGAAACACGTTCTTAATTAAACACTATCATTGATAGCATTTTTATAAAAAATATTTTAAACATTTACTTTACTACATATCATTTAATAAGGAGCTTATATGGAAATTATTAACAGTAGTAGTTTTCTCTAATGCTAAACTTAAAAAGTCTAGATTTATATTTTCTAGACTTTTCTTTTGTATTAAGAATTGATTATTTCTATCATTGTTTCTGAACTTTTTTTGTTCTTCAACTTTTGAAACAAATTGAATTTATTCCTTTCTTGAACATTTTTTTGTACTGTAAATAATTTTATAATTCATCCATACCACATTAATTCGTTCATAAAAGCTCTCTCTCATCGAGTGTCAAGTTTTTTATGTCTTCCTTCACACTTTTGGTTAATACGCTCATTTCATTATTGTCCAAATATGATAATTCATCTCATAAGCTTTACCTCTTCAGATTTTGAGGGGTCTTCTTAAAGAACAGACAATTATGGTAAAAATTACTAAAAAAAACTAAATAGGAGAATTAAAAAATCAAAATTTGTAATCTTAGTTAATTTATGCTATTATATGTACAATCAAGGGGGAATGTTGAATGAATACAATAAGGATTAGAAAAGCATTAAATCTTACAAAAGGCTGTATAGAAGTAAGGTTCAATGGGATATCAAACGGTAATGTTGATTTAGATAAAATTGACAAATTATTGGAAGATTTTATGAATAATCATAGGCATAATTGTATGATAGAAAATGTTAATATTGTTAGAACAATATTGAAGGATTATGAAGAAAAAATATTAGTTATTTTTTATCAAGATGAAAAAGGTTCAGAAATTGTTAAATATGATAATTTAAATTTATTCTTATACGAAAAAAGTCAAAGGGAAGAAAATAGTGAATATTGTGATAAATATAAAATTAAATATGAACCAACTAATGGTATAACATTAGATTACAACAATCATGAAACTGATGTAACAAATTATCCAGGTATTGAATTAATGTCTAAAGAAATTACTGAAATGATGAAGCAAATCTATTATTTAAAAAATGCTAAAGCTATTGTTTTAGATACAGATGATAAAGTATTAATAGAAATATATAAATTATTCTATAATGAAAATCCTGATTTTAGTAGTAAAGGCATTAATATAAAAGTTCAAGCAATGATATCTATTTTGGCAGGATTTGGTATCTCTTTAGGCGATAATTATGGATTCAGTCTGTATGGAAAAGAAAAAATGCCATTATCATCCGGCTTACAACAAAGGATTAATAAATTATATCCTTTAGGTGAAGTAAGTAAACTCGAAAATAATATAAAATTAGCCGAAGAGCCTAAAAAGATAATTAAAATTGTTGGAGAAACTATAAGAGAAACAGTTTCTAATGAACGAAATCAAAATGAAGTATTGATAACAATTAGCAAAGTTATTTATGCAGAAAAATATTCCTTTTCCACTAATAGTGATGTTAAAAAATTATCTGAATTTACTGAACGTACAACCGATGAAGTTGAATCAAGTATAAAATTAGTAAAACGAATTGAAACTAGAATTAATAAACATGTATAATAAAGAGATGATTCTAAGCATTAATGCTCATAATCATCTCTTTTTGCTTGATAATATTAATTAGATGTATAATATTATTTCTTTATAATACAAAAAATCAATCTTTCGATTGATTCTATATATCAAGTTCAAACTAAATAGT
>OLHG01001076.1_pt1 | contig 17725 bp, 35 predicted proteins | sample 1605971 | NCBI WGS metagenome assembly OLHG01 (sample SAMN03283289) | human gut metagenome | biome: human-associated habitat; material: feces | host: Homo sapiens | place: Peru | collected 2012 | reverse complement strand
TAAAAAGATATTATGAGTGATAATTGCTTTTATACTGTAGCAGATAATCCTAAATTTTATATAAAAGATGAATATGGAAACTTAAAAGAATTTGGTAAATTTGCAAGTGCTGATACTGATTTAATTACTTGTGGTGAGGGCTCAAATTTCTTTGATGAGATTAAACCTATTGAATTTGTTCCGCCAGAGAAATTGACTAATACTATTCGAATAATTAAAAATGATACCGCAACTTTTAATTGTAGTCTTTATAATGTTGATTTAAGTTTCATTTGGGGTAATAAGAAGTCTATTCAGATTGCCGAACTTAAATATCATTTGTCAATGGAAGCTAAAAATGGTAATCTATTAAGCAACGTTGTTCTTGAGGGGCTTAATAGAGGGTTGATTAGTGTTGATGAAGCTTTGTATTTCGTTAGTAACAATTGGAAAAGATTGCACGGATTTCCTGTTACAAGATATAGAGGGCTTGGAATCCAGAATAAAATGCGCAAGAAAGTTGTTAAACAGGAAATTATTTGCGATATTTTTAACAAGAAACTTGGGTATCTTTGTCAGTTTATGTATAACTATCAAACTATAATCTACAAGCCTAATTATTTGAACGATGCTGTAAGTTTTAATGATTTTTGTGATGGCGTTATTAAAGGGTTTAATAAATTATGGTGAATTAAAGGAGATATAATTATGGCATTTGAATATAAGTTTGGTAAAAAGAAGTCTGATGCTTCTGAACCTACTCTTAGTAGGGAAAAGTTAGAAGGATTTAAAAAACACGCAAGAGAACAAGGTTGGTTTCCTAAGTTTAGCCTTGAAATGCAAGTTGAGGAACTTACTAAACAGTTAAAAGAAAAAGATGAAATGATTCTTCATGATTGTGAAAGGATATGTGGACTGGAACAACAGATTGAAATGCTTCAATGTTTAATTGAAACTAAAAATAAAGTAATTGCAAATCTAAACAAGCAAGTTGAATTACAGAATAATTTGAATGACTTGATTGAAAAGATGCAAAAGAATCGAGAGAATCGAGAAAAGAAGGATTAATTAAAGAGGATAAAATATGCTTAGACTATTGGTTGTTGATAAGGCAGAGTGTAATGCTTTCTTAGAAGAAAATAAACATAAGTATCATATAACAAAGATTAAATCTGATTCAAATTTGAGTACGGGGGAATTTGAAATAGAATTTCTTGGGGTTGATAAAAAAGGAAATGAAATTTATCGAGGAAATAAAGACAGTTGGCAAAATTTTGTAAAATATTCACATAAATTATACAAAGATTATTTTTCTGTCGTTGTTGATGAGAATAATAAAGACAGGTTGACATTTTCAAATAAGCAGAATTTAAAAAACGAAGAGGAAAATAAAATGAATGAAGTTAGGACCGTTACTATTGATGCTAAGGATTATGATTCTATGGAAGCTAAGGCTGAAGCTTTTGATAAATTGATTGATATTGTTTGTCATGATGGGGTTAAATTTCATCAGGAATGGAATAAGAATGAAATTAGAAAGAACGTTAAAGGTGGAAGCGTTAAGGTCGGTAAGGTTATCGGAGAATGGCATGGAGAAATTAAATTTACTGGTGATGAAGGGCAGAAAGATTTTAGTGAGTTTGTGGGGACTATGATTGATGGATTGGATAGGGAACAGAAGAGGAAGATTTTGGTAGAGTGAGTAAGTGAGAAAGAATATTTAAATTTAGACAGAGCCTTAAAAATAAGGTTCTGTCTAAAGAACATAGAGAGGTCTTATGGATAAAATAATTAAATATGGCGATTAGAAAACAGAGATAACAGGTCAGGATTTTGGAATTTTTCATGTTGTAAGAAAAAGCGAAAACTTTTTTGAAAAAAAAATTGATGATATTATTTATAGAATTCCTTTATGGATTTGTGTCGATGAAAGTGGAAAAGAGTATGAATTGGATAGTGCTTATTTAAGAACTAATCCAAAATATTTTTTGACATGGGAAGAATATCATAAAGATAGAAGAACTAATAAAAGAAAATATAATTTAATCGGACAAAAATTAAAAGATTGGATTGTGTTGGATTAGAGCTATCCTTACTTAAATACATACGGTTTTGCTGTTAAACGATATTTGTGTTGGTGTGCTCATGAATTAAGTGATGGTAGCGAATGCGGGAATATTTCTATTGTAATGGAAACTAATTTATTGGGAGAAAATAATAGTAGTTGTTGCGCAAGATGCGGAACGACTGCTATAAGTATTAAAATTGGAGATATTTATGGAAAGTGGAAAGTTATAAAAAGACTGAACACCAGTCATGAAAATATAGACTCTGAAACTTATTTCTTGTGTGAGTGTCAATGTAAAAATAAAACTCTTCGCCCTATTAGTGGAAAAACTTTAAACAATAAGAATTCTTCTTTGCGTTGTGGGGTAATGGGATGTGACGAAAATGTAGCTATTATAGATGAAAATAGGAATTTAATTTCACACCGTTGCAACACTTGCGGAGAGATGAAACCAGCTAATAAGTTTAGAAAGAATGCAGCAAGTTCTGGTTGGCATTGTTTAGATTGCGTCCCCTTTAAAGAAAAAAGAAATAAATGGCAACAAGACGTTCATTCAAGATATATGTTTTACGTTAATCGAGCTAAAAATCATAATTGGAATTTTGAGTTTAGTGAAGACGAGTTCGAAAAATTAACAAGTCAATCTTGTTTTTATTGCGGAGGATATTCAAAAAGCACAAGATATATTGGTGAATATTGTGGGATTGATAGATTAAATTCTGATTTGGGATATACAAAAGATAATTGTGTACCTTGCTGTCATGACTGTAATGTGATGAAAATGGATTTGGACGTTTTTGGGTTTTTAAATAAGGTCGAAGAAATCTATACAAAAATAAACGAAAACAGAAAAATTTTAGAAGAACAATTCAATATAACAGAAGATGGGGAAATTAATAGAATAAAAGACAAATTAGAAAAACAAAAAGAATTAGTGCGTAATAATTATGAAGTTGGAATAAAAAGAACTCTTGCTAAAAGAAGGCTTACAGCTTTGGTAGAAAGTTTGAGACGATTAGGTGTAAATGAAGAGGATATTACTGAAATAAAAGAAGAGTTTGGAGAAAAATAAAATTTTTAAAATTTTTAAAAAAATTTTTTTGAATTTTAAAATTTTTGTCCCGACTCGTTTCCATGTCATCTGTAGTAAAAATACAAAAAAGTGAATTACAACAATGTAATTTCACCTGTTTCTATCTTCAGCAAAGTCAAAGAGATGAATGACAAGCTCATTTGCCAGTCGTTCATCTCTTTCTTGTTGTTCAGTTCTTCGTTCCCAGTTAAATCCAAACTAATTGGGAATTAAGAAGCATGAATTCCTAATGAATTCGAAAATCGAATTTCATAGAAATTCATGTAATATTTATAACGTCAGGTTATAAGACGTTAAAACCAGAAAGGACAATTAAATATGATGAATTCGCCTGTATCCTATATGGGGAATGACCCCATTCGTGACCAGCTCCGTGAATGGGCTGTTCACGGGTCTGCCGCTTCTCTTCAAAATGAAGATAAGGAGACCAAGGAGACCAACGATGGTTCTAAGCCTTTCAACATGGACCTTGAACCTATCATTATTTAAATCCCGAAACAGGAAGAGGGTTTAACTCTCTCCCTGTCTGTCGTAGCTGGTTACTACGGCACTGATGATGGGAAACCACACGGAACACAAACCAGAAAGGAAAAACAGAATGTTCGCACTCGCTTTTATCTCTATTTTCTTTGGTATCATCTTCACTCTTGGTATCATTACTGTCATGGTAATGTATACTATCTATCGCCTCACAGGAGGCAAGAAGAGCTTTATGTGGTACATTCGCCACATCTAAGCTCTTCACGGCTTCCTAAAGCATCTGAGCCGTTAATCAGGTGCTATTTCCATAATATGTCAAGGAAAAGACAATAAAACCAGAAAGGATAGAAACCATGCTTACTAACGAATTATTTAAGCGTATCAATCATATTTTCGCCATTTCTCGTCTTTATTGCGAAGACGGTGACTTCGAGAAGATGGACCGCGAGCGCAACAAACTCGTGGAAATGGTCAGAGACCATGTTATCGAGCAAGGTATCCTTGATAACTTTGATGTAGACATGAAATATGTCTACAATCAGTATCACAGTCTGTAACCCTTAACTCGTCTCTAAAGGATTCAATGAGTATAAACAAATGAGTCCTATTCCATAAGTCCCGCAACAATAATAATTTTAAAGCCCTCCTTGGGAAAGAGGCAAGAAAGGAAATCAGATGGAATTCACTACTTATTTAAAGGAGAACAATGTTCTTGTACTCACCAACGATGAGTATTATCTTGTCTTTAAGTGGACGGGGGATGAGTGCATTGCCGCGCGTTGTGGAGTGTTGCTGGACGGCAAAGTAGACTTAAGTAGCGCGAAGATTATCTTCGCATGGTCAACTAAATCTCCCGATATGGGAGAGGTACAAAAAGCTTTGTACCGCATTACGGGAAAAGCTTTTGACCTTTCCTTCGATGAAGATTACGACCCAATCTTCACCGAGTGGAATTTAAAAGACACTGTTAGTGTGTCCTATTATTATAATGCATTATATGAGGAGTTCAACAAGTAAGCATTGTTCGAGCCCACTATCCGCCCCGAAAAGGAGTTGATAGTGGGCTCCATAGAGTGCTTAGAGCAATAAACACTCTGCTTAATTATAGATTACCTACATAGTCTATAATTAAGTACCAAATTATGAAAGGAGTGATAAAATGTAGAAAATACTTTTCGTTAACTACTTCTACAGCTTAGTAGCTGTAAGAATACTCTACAACCGTAACTAAGAACCATTAGTTATAGTTATCGAGGAAACTATGTAGGTAGTCTCCTCATTGGAGATTATCTGGTAATAATCTGATACAAATCCACAAGAGCAGTTAAGATTGATGTGACAGCATCTTTCTTAACTGTCTCTGATTATAACACACTTGATAGAGAATGTCAAGTGTTTTATATAAAGTTCCTATAAACAATTTGCAGACAAATAATTATAAGGAGGTATTAGCAATGTTAGTTAATACAAATAAGGTCTGTGAGTATCGTTCCACAAATGGTCTTTGCAATGGCAAAGCTTGCAAGACCTGTCATTTTGATTGTAAGCGCAATCAAGAGCAGGACATTTCCACCACCGTAAACTATGGCGCAGTAAAGCGCTATAACAAAGGGGCAAACGGCAAGGTTTACCGCACCGAAGTGATGCGGTTCTAACGGTTTTAATAAGCATTGTTAGAGGGACAGAGCCGAATAAGGTTCTGTCCCTCCATAGAGTGCTTATGTGTACTCTAAATAATTTATTTAGACAAGGAAAAGTCTATAACACCAGAAAGGAAACAGATTATGAGCAAGAAGGTTAACATGAGCAACACTACTAAGGAACTCGTTAAAGTGGACATGAACTCCACTTGGGCTAAGGAAGCTTTGCTTCCTGCTCTTAAGCATTTGCGCGAATCGGGAGAGGCTTGGACTATGATTAAAGCTCCCCTTGAGCTTATCAATGAGTTTGAAGGACAGAGAGGGTATAAACACTCGCTCTGTTACATTATCAGCAACTTCGACTATAAGAGAGTTGAAGTTAAGTCCCTCAACTTTAAGGATGGTTATCTTACCTGTTGGGATGGTAAGCATACCATCAAAGGTCTTGAGATTATGGGTTACAAAACCGCATGGTTTAGGCTCTTTGATAATCTTAGCACTAAAGAAGAGGCTCAACTCTTCTGTGACCAATCTAAAGGCGTAACCCGTTTAACTCCTGCGGATGCGTTTAATTGTTGTAGGCAGTTGGGGCTTGACCCAGCAAAATCCATTCTGGAAGTGTGTGATAAATATAATGTCACAGTTTGCGAAAAGAAGAAGGCTTTACGCAATGTGACTGCACCGCGCAAACTCATGCAGATTTTCGATGAATTCGGAAAGGATGGTCTTGATTATGCTCTTGGCATCATTGAGCTCAGTGGATGGGCTGACCACGATTCTAAAGCTTATGTTGAAGCCAGCTTAAATGTTGGTTATCAAGCTTTTAAACTTTATGGTTCTGATTTAATTAAAACCGTAAAACTTACCAATGAGCTTAAAAAGTATCCCAACTCTACGGAGTTCATTGATGTTCAACGCAAAACCTATAACGACCGTTCTACCAAGCATCCCGAAGGATGTATGGGACAGTTTGTGAAGGATTTACTCGGCAAATAAAAAAGAAAGAACGACTCCCACACGAGTCGTTCAATCTTTTCCGTTTTTTGTCGCTCCCGTATAGTGCGACAATCCCTCAGTTAGAGGAAGAAAGGAAGTGATTCGATGAAGAATCTAAAGTAGCTTAACTACAAATTCAATGTTTACTATTTTACAATAGTAAGCTGTGGTTTCATGGAGCTCTAATTCATTGAAACCTATCCCTACAAAACCAATAGCCTCAAGGAGTGAGAGAATAATACGGGATTCCTCACTTCTTGAGAGAATTATAACATAGCATTTAGCGTTTGTCAAGTAAAATTTATAAAATATTTGGAGGAATAGAAAAATGAAAAACACTATCAAGGAAAATATCGGTCTTATCGTTGCTTTGGTTGCAGCCGTTTGTTCCATCTTCATGTTTTGGTTGGGGTGGGACATGGGAGAAAAGTCCTATCAGATTAAGGATACAACCTTATATTCAGAGGAAGATTTAACAGGAAGTTATAACGTAGGCTATGAAGATGGCTTACATGAAGCTGAAGAAGCTTCAATGGCAAACCACGCTGAGATTGTAGAGTCTTGGTTGTCCAATCTTCAGGACGTTACCATCAATGGTGAGGTTGTTCATATTGTTGATGGTAATGGTGAAGAGTGGGTCATTACCGCAGAATAAAAAGGAGGTGAAAACAATGACCCTCAAGGAGAAACAAGAGTATCTTCGAAAGAATATCAATCTTTGTTGTGCTTGCCGCAATAAAGAAACTTGTTTGTACCGCAAGCAATTCAACTCAAAGCGAGTTGAATACTGGTACAACCACGGCATTCACTTTAAGGTTGACCAATGCGTTCATTACAGAGAGGAGGATGTGGAATAATGGGCTTTCGCAGTAAATATCACGTTAAAGCTTACGTCGCACAGCTTGGAGGACAATCCAAGCTATACGAGGGCGACGTGGTAGCTCGTAGCATCAAAGATGCTTATGCCCGTTTTGGTTATGTCATTAAGACAACCAAGATGGGTTTGGCTTCTTCCGCTAAAGTGATAGTCAAACCTGTTGACTGTTATTTTAAGTATTATTTCTAATCAATCAAAATCTAATTTAACTTAAAGGAGAAATCAGTCATATGAAATTCACAGCATTTTGCCCTAAACAGGGATGTAACTCTCACAAATTTATTACTATGCATAATAATTTAGTTATCTGCAAAAAGTGCCAAATGCCTTGGTACTTAAACGAACTTAAAATTCTCCCTCAGCTTGATGAGGACGAAATGAAAGTTATGGTTAATTCTAAAATTAAAAAGGAGGCTAAGTAGAATGACTGCGATGACAGGAAGGTATATGAATGAAGCTATCAACAACATAGATAGCAACAACAAGCTCAATCTTCTGATTGATACCCTTGAGCAAGCTGATTTAAAAGCTTTACTCAGGGGTGAGACAATCACCGTTTTCCGCAAGTTTCAGCTTAAAAGGATTGAAGAGTATTGTGCTTCAATTCATTTTCCAATTCACGTTCAACCTTGTGTTGATGTGAGTTTGGGGAATACTGTCTGGGCTTACAATATCAGCAAGTCCTATCCTAAGAATGGAAAGGAGCGTGAAGCAGAAACCAATCAGCGTGGTCGTTATCATTATTAAAAGGAGGTGAAACAAATGGGCATGAATGAACACGAAGTTCTTCAAGCACAACGCCACAACAGGATGGTAAAGGGACATGGTAAGTTCCGATACCACACAAACAGGGCTTTCAAAGATTCTCGAATCAAAGAAAAGCCCCAAAAAATCAGTCAGCCTTTAAAGGACCTAACTGAACAATATATTCATCATGATGATGAATATTATCTGTACTAATCTAAAATCCCAAAATTAAAATTTAAGGAGGACAAGTAAAATGGCACACATTTATGAAAAGGACACTTTTATCAGCAAGGACATTGCCGCTAAGATTAACAAGGCTTGCTCAATGAGCTATCCTTTGGACTGGTTCTCAGAGAATGAAACTCCATATACAATTACCGTTGGTTTTGCTGACGGAATGGTTATGGACATTCGTTGCTGCGGCTCTCAGGATGGAGCATCTTGGTGCGAATCAATTCTTTGGATTCCTGATGAAAATGGAGGTTTGCATGAAATAAATTGTTCTGAGGCAGTTTATGATTCTATCCTCGGTCATTGGAAAATGGTTGACCCTGATACTAAGAATGAATATATTGTTAATGTCAAAATTTACGAGGATGAAAAGGAGGATATGAATACCAATTCCAAGCGTTTCAACGAAATGCTTTTTTATTCTGAAAAGAAGAATAAAAATGCTTATGTTTCCATTGACACACCTAACGGTCAGTTCAGAATTTATGCTGAACAGGAAGAAGGTTATCATGGAGCATTTATCACTTTCATCCGTGATGGTCAGACCATTGAGCAGGACATTTGTATGGCTGAAATTGACCCTGATAATCCCAATCTATTCTCTGTCAAAGTCTGGTCTGAGCCTCGGTCTGAGGAATATCAGAAAGACATCAAGTTTGGACAGTATATCGAACCTCGTTGTCCATACTGCGGAAACTATGGCGTAGAGGAAGTTGACAATTTCGGAAACGAAACCAAATTCTTCTGTGAATCCTGTAAAAATGATTTTCTGATGGATGACGAAGGGAAATACACTACTCGAAATCGTGTCCCTCTTAAGCCCTTTGAAGAGAAAGAAAAGGAACAGGAGTAAAATCCTGTTCCCATCTTTGTGAAAATCAGTCCCGTAACTGTTCACATAGATACAACAATCAGAAAGGAGTGATTGCTAATGCGTAAGCTTAAGTAGCTTGATTATACGCATAGTATCTATTACTTTGTAATAGTGCTAACTGGTTTCTTAGAGCTGTAATCTAAGAAATTAGAATGCGTAACACGAGAGATGGAACAAGGAAGTGCGGGCTTCAAGTTTCATCTCTCCCCATAAAATTCCAGCCCCGTAAGCTGTTCATCATAAATAAAACCCTTGTCTAAGGCAGAAAGGAGATGAAAGCCGTGTAGAAAATTAAATCTATAGATTATCAGTTTAATGCTTATTATGCTGTGATTGTCTTGACAGGCTTCATGAAAGTTTAAACATAAGACTTAAATCAATATTCTACAGAGTTAAGAGGTTACGGGTCTCTTGACTCTGTAGGTATTGTAACATACAAAAAACGATTTGTCAAGAACTTTTTGAAATTTTTGTTTAGAAAGGAATTCTGCTATGTCTAATATGTCTAAGAAGTATGATTCCCTCATTATCCTTTTTCATCCTGAAGATTATAATGACAATAAAATACCTGCCATCAAAGCCATTGCTCAAGTCTGGGAAGACCTTTGCAGAATGTCGGAAGACAAAGGATGCTGTGCAATCGGATACGGTATGACCTTCAAATATGAAGGTCAAAAGTACAAAATGATTCCCCGTTCTAATAAACAAGGAGAATGGAGTTGGGAACAGTGGGTAGACAAAATCAAGAACTACCTCTCCATTGTTGGTTGTACTGACATTGTTTGGCACTGCGGTCGGTTAGACTGAAATAGATATGCAAAGCATCAAAGACAAAAAATCTAAAACGCAAACAGTAATATTTTTATTTAAGAAAGGAAATTTGTTATGAAAAATAATCTCTATGCTCCCTATGATGGCACTTGTCTTGATGATACTTTTGTTGGTATCAATAGAGCAAAACAGTACATTTCTAACTGGGATAGTTGGGCAGAATGTTTCTCTCCTAAAACTCTTTTATGGCTGGTTGAAAATAGGATTAAGATGAAAGATGCTTGCGCTATTAAATATATCCCCTGTAGTAGTCAATCCAATGCCTATTACGAGAAAAATTATGAGCGTCTTCCCAAGGTCAAAGAAAACTTTATTTTCAAAGAAAGAAGAGGTGAATGGACAAGAGACCAGATTGAAGATGCTTATCAGTATGTTATCCCAAGCCAATTTCAAAGTGTAGAACTCAAGGAATTCTTCTATGATGCTATTTATAGGGATTATCCTTATTTGAGGGGTTATAAGTTTGATGCTTATGTTCCCACTTATTCAACGAAGACTCATGACATCTACATTAAATTTGTTTACGAGTTCGATGGGGTAGACACAACACATTCACTTTATTGTCCCCTTGAAGCACTCAAAGCAAAAGACCCTAAGATGATTTATAATCGTCATTATAGCTACAATTCGGAATATTACGCAAATCGAATCAATATGCGTAATAGTGTTCTCGCTGTTTTAAACAGTGAAGCATATAAAGAGTTCTGTGAAAAGGTTAAGGGGAATTAATTTCCCCTTTCCTATATATCAATCAAATTTATTTTAAAGGAGAAATTATCATGAAGAAGATTTACAATGTCACGTTTGCTCGTTATGGCTTTGTTCAGGTTGAAGCCGAATCTGAACTCGACGCTTACCGCAAAGTAGAAGGCTATGGTCAGGAAGATATTTCTTGGTCCGATAATTTTGAAGCTACTGACGTTCAGGAGGAAGAATAAACAACATTTGTGATTTAAGAAAGGAAGTTAAAAAATTATGAAGACTCTTAATGTTACTGTCAATTGCCTCGGTGTGTACAACTCTTCCATTCAAGTTCCCGATGGAATGACAATCAAGGAAGCTATCAAATATGCTTCTCAGCACTTAGATGAAATTCCTATGCGTGAGGTTGAATGGGTTGGTGATGCTAACCTTGATGAAGAGAACTGTGACTTTGATGAATAAGGAGGTGAAAACAATGGTCAAAATGGTTCAGGATTTATCCCGCGACGAACTCAATGAACTCAAGTCCAATTTCTTCTATCAGGATGAAACTCAGAATATTAACGAGGGTACATTTAGTACCCCCGAAGATATTCCTGATGAAATCATCTTTGAACACTACGATGGAGTGTGTTTCGTAGAAGAAGATTTCTTTTGCAATATTCATTAAAATAAACTTTAAAAACCCCTTGACAAATCATCTAAGATGATTTAAAATAAACTCAAATAAAATTATGGAGGTATGAACAATGAAATCCAGAGAGCCTATCCACCACATTTGGCAAAACTATGAGCTTGACCTCGATGATTGGAGGGAAGGCTTACTTGAAAATAGGGAGGCTAATGGTCTCCCTATCGATGTAGATGATGATACGCTCAGAGAAGAGATGTATGAATTAAATATGAATTATCTCGATGATGAGCGTATGAATCTCAACATTTACACTCAAGGTCGAATTGTCTGCATTGCAGAAGTCGGTCTTTGGGATGGTAAGCATAGCGGGTATAAGCTCTATAACCACAACATAAAGGATTGTCTTAAATTCTTTGAAGGTTGTGACTACGCTGATTTCTATGTGGACCGTTACGATTTTAAATGCGACCAAACGCATCATGATGCAAGTCATTTTTGCGTCTTTAGAGAGTTTAAGCCGAGCATCACTTCCGACCAAGCCAATAATTTTCTTTGGAAAATTTACAATGGCACAGTCACCAAAAAGGACATTACTCGTTATACTCGGTCTCTCGCTCCGTACATCAAGAAGGTATATGGGTGGAAGTAATTCCACCCTTACCATAAACAACAAATTATTTTATTAAAAGGAGAAACAAAAATGAAAATCGAAAACGTCATCGTTACTGAACTCGGATACCTTGATGCTCTTGACATTCTCAGGAATGATTTGAAGTCCGACACATCTATGTCCAAGGAAGATAACGACAAAGCTCAGAAGCTTGTTGAGGAGCTTTTTGGGCTTCTTTGGAAGTATACTGCCTAAAAGATAAAGGGGAGTATATCTCCCCTTATCTATAAATCAACCCAACAAGAAAACATTTATTTAATTTAAGGAGGATTTATCATGGGTTTCGCTAATTTTGACAGCACTAAGGTCGCTTCTGTTCTGGAAAAGGTTGACAACAACGAGCGTAAGATGTATTTCGAAGGTATGGGAATCAACCTTCAGAACGTCAACTCTCTCGAAACTGCTCTTAAGTTGAGCAGGATGGATTTCAAGGTCGAAAAGCTTCCCATCCAGTTCGTTACCAAGTCTGTTCAGGAATGGAATGGCAATCAGATTTTGGTTGACACTCCCCACAACATTCCTGATATGTTCGCTACTGTCCGCACTGATACGATGGACAGTCTCGGTGTTGTTGGTAAGAATTATGAGATTCTTCAGAACACCGAGGGGTTTGACTTCCTTGATTCATTGGTTCTGGAAGGTGCTAAATTCGAAACTGCTGGAACTTATGGCCCTCGTGGTGCTAAAAGTTTCATTTGCATGAGTACCGAACCTTTGAATATCCTTGGTGATGAGTTTAAGGGGTATATCAATGCGTTAAATTCGTTTGATGGGTCAGGCTGTGTCAGGGTTATGTTCAGCCCCGTTCGACTCTTCTGTTCTAATTGTATCACCCGTTCCCTTAAGTGTGCAACCAATAAGATTTCAATTCGTCACTCTTCCAACCTTCAGGGACGTTTAGACGCCGCACGTCAGGTTCTTCTTCAGAACACCAACTATCTCGCCGCTCTGAATGAGGAAGCTGAAAAGCTTGCTGTTAAGCCTTTCAGTCGTGACGCCTTTGAAGCTCTGGCAAAGCGTTTGTTCCCTGTCAACACAGAAGATAAGGACATCATTCAGATTCGCAATCTTGCACAGATTGAGCAGATGCTCAAGGCGTATGACCAGCAGGATTTGGCTAACTTCAATAACACTGCTTGGGGAGCGATTCAGGCAGCATCTGATGTTGCAAGCCACCCTGTTTCTTGGCGTAATACCAAGACTCCCGCAAGTTTCACCGCAGTTATCAATGAACTTCCTCTTCTTGAGGCTGTTTGGAGTGCAGTAGAGGAGGCAGCGTAAGCTGTCTCCCTTCTGAATAAAAAATCTATTTTAATTTAAAGGAGAACAAAATCATGACCAGAATCATTAACAAGGAAGAGTCCCAAAAGCAGTTTTTAAAAGCAGTTGATGTCGTTTGCATGGATTGTGCTTTCTTATCTGAAGAAATGTGTGAAACTTGCCCTGTTCGAAAAACTGTTGACCTCATGAATAAGAAATCTTAATTTTAATTTTATCAAAAAATCTATTTTAAAGGAGAACAAAATCATGACCAAGACTGAAATCAGCAATCTCAAGTCCCTTATCAGCACTTTTTGCCGCAATGAAATCAATCATAATCGTTGTACCGCTGACACCTGCGAATTTTGCCCTATGAATGCTGCTTATGAAAAGATTCAGAATTCAGAATCTTCCGACGAAGAAGAAGAGTAAAGCTCACAACAATTAACAAACCCTAAAAACAATTTTATTTTTAAAGGAGAATTATCATGAACAAGAACGAAGCTATGACTATCATCAACGCTATCCACAAGGGAACTTTCACCAACATCGGCTGGACTACTGACCTTCCTTTGACTGCCGCAGCAAAGAAGGCTGGTCATGTGGCCTACAAGAAAACCCTTGCAACTGTCCGCTTCGGCATTAACCGCACGAACAAGGCTTCCATCAAGGCAAAGATGGAACAGGGCTATGTTCCTCAGCAGAGAACTTGGGGAACTTATCTCGCTGGTTCTGACCGTTTTATCGAGCACACCAACAAGGCTGGTGAGCACAACATCTATGTTGTTGCTCATTCTACTCCCAACAAGTCTAAAGTCAAGTATTTCCTCGATGGCAAGGAAATCAAGAAGACTGACCTTCAGGCAACTGGTCTTATTCAGGCATCGTATTTCAACAAGCTTGATGAAAAGCCTGATGTTCTTACCATCAAGCTCGAAAATCTTGCTTTTGTTGGCAAGAAGAGCTTTTAATTAACAAAAAAAGAAAGGAGAATAAACATGACCATTAAAGAAAGAGCTCAAGTTCTGTACGATTTTTCAACTTGTCCCAATGGAAAAAATGTGAAGAATGTGCCGCTTCTGGTGTAATGTGTGATGTTCCTAACATAAGAGAAGCAAGAGATGCTTTTTTCAGAGAGTTGGCAGTTGTTCTTTTGGCGCTACCTGACAACGAATAACTACATCTAAAATAAAAGGACGGGTAGTTCACAGCTACTCGTCCTTTTTATTAAGCTCCTGCAAAGCTTAACTTTCCCTATAGAGGGAGAAAAGAGGTGATTTCACATGAGTAAAATCATACACATTGATTATACTTATAATACCTGTTAGGTTGTTATTATTAAGCATAGAAATTAATCCAACTTGATTTCTTGCACAAGTCATAATCTATCTGGGGTTGCAGGTCTCTTTTAGATTGTGACTTGATTATAGCATATTTCTTTTTATTTGTCAAGTCTTTTGTAAAAACATTCTAAAAAATATTTGGAGGTATTTAAAATGGTTAGAGAGTTTAATAATGACAATGGCATCACCTATCAGATTATCGCTGAGAACAAGGAACTTGACCGCACTTTGCTCTGTGCATGGTCTAATGATGGAAGCCCTCGCTATATTGGTGCTTGGGGCATCGACTATCAGCGCAACTATTGGGCTCAGGGTCATTACTTCATGGATAATCTTCAGGCGGCTGTTGATTATCTCAATGGCAAAGATAAGAATGAAAATCCTGACCACTACGTTTCCATCAAGGATTTCATTCGCACCCTCTCCAAAGATACCCAAATCGCAGTCTACAACACATCTAAGAGTGAATGGATGGTTGGATGTGATTACACATATGACACCGTTGGTTTTTGGGATTGGAGTAGCCTTCCTGATGATGTGTTTGTTGAAAATGTTGAACTTCATCATGACCCCAATGAAGGAGATGGTCTTTGGATTGACGTTGCTTTTGACCCTCGTGACTAAAACAAAAGAGAGCAGCAAAACCACTCTCTAATGTTTCCAGAGTCCCACAACTCTGTTTACATATCATCTTATTTGAAAGGAGACGATTGTATGTAGAAAATCATCTGCGTCGATTACACCACTTAATTACGCACAGTAAAAGAGGATGTGGGTCAACTTCTTCTACTGTGGACAGTATAACATACCTTAACCTATTTGTCAAGCATTATTTTACAAAATTTTTAAAAAATTCAGGAGGTTAGTATTATGTCTTACACTCTTTATCATGGTTGCATCAAGTCTGCTGTTGAGCCTATCACGCATGGTGAATATGGTCTTGAGCATGGAAACAATAAGATTGTTCACCCTTGGTCTTGTGCAGATGGAGATACAATCTTCTTTCACGATGCTACTCTTACGAAAGAATCCCAATGTGTTTACGACGATGATAATGAGACGGCAATTCAGTATTGTATCGAAGGTTGTAATGGACAGGCTCAAATCCAGAACGCTTGTCTACCTCATCCTTTTGATGTAACCTGTGTTCTTGAGATTACTTTTTATACAGACCATTTTAATGAGCCTATCAATTCTTGGGAGGACATTTGTGTTCCTGATGATAGTTGTCCTAATATGCCTACTGCTGTTTGTATGTGGGCTGACACTTTCAATCAGCTTGTGGAAGAAGGTAGAGTTAAATTTAAGGTTCACGAGTTTGAATTTTTCTCTAAGCTTGCTCTTTGCTATATCGCAGGTCTTGCTACTACAAATTCGCTCTTCAATAAAGACTGTCTTTCAGAGAATGAACTTAAAGCTTGCGAACTTATTTCCAATGAAGGATTCTATTCTGAGGATTTGTTCATGCCTGAAGAAGTGAACAATTATGAAATCTTACCTGTCAACTTTAAAGAAAATTAAGGAGGTCTATTTCAATGAAAAACAAAGTCTACCCTGTCAAGTATGCCAAGCAGTCCAGTATTTCCCCTTTTCTTAAGTCTCATATCGAATCTTTCCCCAATGCAGGTCCTCATCCCAATATCACTGGTATGCGGCGTGTTTGGGGAGAGTCAAACCAGCGTAAACTCTTTCTCATTATGATGGGTTCTTATCTTTATAATGTGAATTGGGATACCTATTCTCGGGTTTAAGCAAGTCATTAATCATTAACCATAAACAATAACAATTTTAAGGAGGATTTCAAAATGGTTAAGGACAATACTTACAAAACTATCGGTCATTCTGGTCTGTGGGGCATCATTGATTTTAAACGCATCAATGATAAGGTTTATTGTCTCCTTGAGCATAATGTTTTTGGAGACGAAACTCCTTGCGTTGTTGTGGATGGAAGCGAGGTGAAAATGATTAAGCGTAAGATTGGGGCTGTTCCTGAGTTCCAGAAAGAAATCTGCGAAACTTACGATGGACTTCTTACCGCTCTTGAAGAAAACGAAATCATCACTGAAGATGAAAAGGAATTCCTTGAGAATGGGGGTGAAGAATGCGACCCTGTAAAGAAGTGTCCCAAATGTGGACGCAATCTCTATCCCTCTGAAGTTGAGGGATATACCTATCAGTGTTTTCATTGCGACGAAGATTTTTATACCATTGAAGTGGCTGACTAAGAAAGGAGAATAAACATGGAAAAAGCTTATCAGGATTTAATTCAGGCTATCAAAAACCGCGAACTTTATGATTTCATTGGAAACAATGGTCATAACTACAGCAAGGCAGACCTCATCAACATCATTAAGGAACTGGATTATGCTTTTTATAAGCTTCCTAATGCCCGTGCAGAGTATTCTGTGGGCATGGATGATTGTGCTGATAATCTCAGCGATTTGTGGGCGGAGGATTAATTCCTCTGCCCTCTTTCCTCTAACTAATCAAAAACAAACTTACTAAAATTTATTTAAAGGAGAATCACTATGGAAATCAAGAACACTAACACTATCAACAACATCAAGGTCACTGTCGAGTATAACACTCAGGAAGATTTGGAGCTTGTTATGGCTCTTAACAAGCTCAATGAAACCAAAAATGCTTTTATGAATGCAGACAAGTTCTATACCCCTAAAATCAATGCTATGGGTGAGGCTAAGTGGTTTGCTATCTGCGAACAGCTTAAGCCCCTTCTCGCAATTATGAGGGAAGCTAAAATTGACGTTATTCGCGCTAAATATATCAATGACAATACAGCAACTCAATACCTTGTTACAATTAATGCAAAGACCGAAAAAATGTATTTCATGGGGGGTGGTTGGAACAACAATCTTTCCATTACTTCTCCCGTTTTTAACCCCAATGATTCCTTACAAGCATTTGGCATTGAAAAAGCTGGGTTTATCACTCGCTGGGAAGAGTATAATATTTATACAAATCTTCGTAACAATCTTTTGCGTACAATTGAAGAAAAGACTGAAAATATGCAGTCTAAGACTAACAGCCTTATTGACCATTTCGCTGATATTCGTGACCACAATTAAGCCACGCAATAAAAACTCATGTCTAATATCTATATTTTAATGGAGGAAAGTTTTATGCCTACTGTTCGCACTCTTATCCCCGCTTCGTTCTCTCGCAAAGACACTGCCACTTACACCCTTGACGACATTAGAAAGGAGGTGAATGAAATTTGTATCTGGCTGGATTATATTTGGGGACACGAAAAGAAAATGCAGGACATCCAGTTCCGTATCG
>OLHG01001071.1_pt1 | contig 17784 bp, 12 predicted proteins | sample 1605971 | NCBI WGS metagenome assembly OLHG01 (sample SAMN03283289) | human gut metagenome | biome: human-associated habitat; material: feces | host: Homo sapiens | place: Peru | collected 2012 | reverse complement strand
GTATTCTTTTGTTTTATTTGGTGTGTATACTCTTCCTGTATACATATTTACTCTTGGTCTTTCTTTTCCGACAACTTTGCCCGGAACTTCAAATTCGTATTTCATATAATTCTCTTTTCTATTTTATTATTCTACGTCGTGTCGTGCAAGTATTTTTGCAGGTGTTTTTCTAAGTACTTTTACTAATGGTAATAATCCAACTATTATATTGAATAAATAAACCAATAATACACTTATACCAACTGTGTTGAAGTTTATTATAAACATTCTATCAACATAAGGTATCTTTGATACTTGACTCAATATGTATGTCATTAAAGCAATTCCTGGCATACTTGCTATTGTTGTTATTGATATTATCTCTCCAACAAACATTCTATATATGTCTTTTTTCTTTACTCCTATCGCTCTTAGTACACCTATTTCTTTTATTCTTGATAAGAATGATGATCTTATCATTAAATAAATTTCAATTAGTGAGATTGCTAATATTACTCCTGCAAATATTACAGCACTTTTTATTTCATCTTTTTTGCTGTTAATATATGTTTGTTTGTCTTTTTCATATCTATCTATGATGTTTAGATGATATTCATTTTGAAATTGACTCATAACAGTATATTTATTTTTTGGATATATCATAAATCCATTATTCTTTGTAATAACACTATATTTTACTGTGTTATTATTTACTAAATAATCTTGCCTATTTGTTTTGCTGTCATAATAGCCAACCACTGTTAGTTGTACTCCATTTACTTCTGTTTTTATTGGTTTATTTAGTTTCATTTCATATTGGTTATTTTTATTTACAATTACTTCATAATCGTTTTCTGGTAATCTTCCTTTTGTAATTGTTATATCGTCCATATATAAATTGTAATCTTTAACTGTTGTATCTGATGAATCCTCATCTCTATTAAGATATATTCCCATTGATAAGTCGCTTTGCTTCATATTATTAAATATATTTGTAAACACATTCTTATTTGCATAAATTGAGTCTGTATTTTTATCTGTAACTCCTACTATCTTAAAGTCTTTCATATCATCTATGTTTACTATTTTGCCAATTAATTCTTCTGCACTTTGTACACCCATGGCAGAGAAAGACATAAAGCCACTTTTATTCATATTATCTATGATTTTTTTGTCTATTACTATTTCATATTCATTCTCTGGCATTTTTCCACTTGTTAAATCTGCTTGGTTGATTTTATCAATGCTCACAAGTGTTCCAGCAAGTTCAAATGAATATCTTGATAATTGGTAATATTCATTCATTTTAATCTTGAAGCTTACTTTTCCTTCTCCTGGTAGAATATAATCTACATTTTCTAAGTTTTCGTATTTCAAATAATCATCTACTCTAATGCTTGCCATATCAACTTGTAAATAATTTCTATCTATTTCTATGTAGTCTGATTCTTTTATGTTTGTTATTCCTGCAATATTGCTTACACTATATAAAACAAACATTGCTGATGCAAAAAATCCTAAAAGTAAAATTTTCTTTAATACTGTATAATTAAAAATCCTATTAAAGCCATTCTTTATTGATTTAAAAATTCCATAAATAGAACTGTATCTTGTTTTATATTTTTTATCTACAATATCGTCTAAATCATATTTGTATTTTTCATATATGCTTTTGTCTATCTTTTTATAATGTTCATCAATAAGTTCTATTGCTGAATTATCATCTACAACTTCTATTTTTCTATTCTCTGCTTGAATAAATATATTACCATCTTTTATTACTAGCTTTATTTCTATATTTTCGGTGTCTTTGCCATCCGAATATATATTCATATTTATTTTGTCATTCTTTGGTTCTTTTATCTCTTCTAAATCTTTTAGATAAATTTTGTTGTCTAATCTGTATTCAAGTGATTCCTTTGTTTCATTTGCATAATCCTTTACAACTTTACCATCTTGTACTTCTATAATTCTTGTTGCATAAAAGTTTGCTAAGTCCACTTCGTGTGTTACAAGTATAACTAGCTTTTCTTTTGATATTGCTTTGATTATATTCATTATTTCTAATGAATTTTTGCTATCTAGATTTCCTGTTGGTTCATCTGCAATTACTATGCTAGGATTTTTCACAATTGCTCTAGCAATAGCAACTCTTTGTTTTTCACCTCCAGATAACATTGAAGCTGGTCTGTTTCTATATCTATACATGTTTACCGCTTCTAAAACATAATTAACTCTTTTTTTGATTTCGTTTTTATTTTTTAGCCCTATCATTCTTAAGCTAATAGCAACATTTTCAAATACTGACATATTTTCTATTAGTTTATAATCTTGGAATATATATCCTATATTTAAGTTTCTTATTTTATCAACAGTGTTCTGTCTTCTTCTAGTTATCTTTTTGCCATTGATATAAATTTTTCCTCTATTAACTTTATCTAAACCACCAATGGCATTTAAAAGTGTTGTTTTTCCGCTTCCAGATTGTCCTAGAATTGCGACTAATCCTTTATCTTCAAGTTCCAATGAGGTATTGTTAATAATATGTATTTCGTTTCTTCTTCTCCTATTAAAGTATTTATTTACTTTTTCTAATTTAATCATATTATTACACCTCCTCATTATAAGTATTTATTGCTGTATTTTTGAATAGCTTTTTTGCAAATTTCATTGATATTAATCTAGAAATTACAATTAAAATTAAGTACATTAGTATATATTCTCTTGCACTTAAGAAGTTACTAATCTTAGATATATAATTTAGTCCTATTACATCTGCTTTTACTAAATATATAAATATCATTAACACTGCATAAGACAAGGTAGAATTTATAAATAATTCTATATCTAATATTCTTCTTACATTTTTATAAGTAGCACCTAACATTCTCAAAGTTGTGTAATATACATTTCTTGATTTTAATATTATTTTTATAATCAAGTATGAAATAAAGAATAATACCATAATCAGTACAATTGTTACTACTACTTTGATAATTTTAATTATCCTTTTGTAAACCTCTCCCTGGTTCATTTTAAAGTCTGTTACTTTTTTAGGATTTAGTCCTAAAGCTTCTAATTGTGCTAGTGTTTCGTCTATTTTCTTTATGTCTTTTACATATACACTAGACTGATATGATGGCTTATTATATAGAGAATCATAGTCCTCATTATTAATAAATATTGTGTATCTGTTACTATCATAATTTTCAAGTCCTAGTGTTCTTTTAAAATTATTTTTTGTATAGGTTTTTGTGATTGTTAAGTTTAGTTCTTCATTATAATAAATATTGTTTAAATATATATTTACAGGTAAGTCTTTTATTTTATTATTTTTGTACTCATATTTCATTTCATCATCAACAATTGCAGTACCTCTTTCAACATTCTCGTTTGGTTCAACTGAATACTGAACATATTTATTATTTAACATAACTTTCATATCACTATAATTCTTGTTTATATTACTTCGTAATTTGTTTAAGACATTTTTAGAAACATAAATTTTGCTATTATAACTTCTAACATCATCATAAGTTTGAATTCCCACTACTGTTAAATCCATAACTTTTTCATTTGACCATGCGTTCATTCCTTGTGATTTTAATACTGAGAATGTTTTATTTAATACTTCATTCATTCTATCTGTAACATAATAATGATCACTTCTCATTCCTACAACTATTTCGTTTTCGTTCTCTGGCATTCTTCCAAAGTCAACATTACCTCTAAAATTTTCTATATCTAACATCGTTCCATAAATGCTCATATCATCTCTAGATATAGTTGACATTGCATCTATAAACACATCATCCTCTACTAAATAATCTACATTTGATAATTGTTTTATTTGCGCATATTCCTCATTTGTAAAAGGTTTTCTATCTTTTTTATTTATTAGCACCCTATTTTCAGATAGATCACTAAATACAATACTATATCCTTCATCAGTTATTTCTTCTTCTGACATCTGAAAACTACCATATTCTGTAAGAACTGCTGCACTCATAAAAAAGAATACTGCAAACAATAACAAGAATTTTGGCAATATGTTAAATGTATTTCTAATTCCTAGTCTGTATTTATTTACTATACTAATATTGTTATATTGACTTTCTACAATTTCAGGTTCTTTAGGTGTTTTCTTTATTTCTGTATTTTGTATTATTCTTCCATCATGCATTTTTATAATTCTTGTTGCCACATTTTCCACTTGTTCTATATTATGTGTTACCACTACTACCAACTTGTCTTTAGCAACTTTTTTTAGTATTTCAATTACCTCTTTAGCAGACTCTGAATCTAAGTTTCCTGTTGGTTCGTCAGCAACAATAATTGGTGTATCTTTTACCATTGCTCTGGCAATGGCAACTCTTTGTTTTTGTCCTCCTGATAATTTTGAAACCTTAGTATTCTTAAACTTTGTTAATCCTACTTTGTCTATAATATCAAGTATTTTCTTTTTTACTTTATGTTTTTTGTATCCATTTAGTAATAATACTAACTCGACATTTTGATAAACAGTATAACTGTTTATTAGATTAAAACTCTGAAAGATATTTGCTATATATTTTCTTCTATAATCTTCAAAATCTTTCTCTGAATAATGGCTAGTTTCTTTGCCATCTATGTACATTTCTCCTTCTTCATAGCTGTCTAAGCCAGATATTACATTTAAAAGAGTACTTTTGCCACTTCCCGATTCTCCTGTTATGGCAACAAACTCTCCAATTTTTAATTCTAAATTTACTTTTGTAAATCCTGATGCTATAATGCCCTTGTTATAATAAAACTTCGATACATTTTCTAATTTTAACATCTTCATTCCCCTTTAATTTATTTTTAGCCTTTTGTTTCATCTACATTATAATAATAGATATTTTAAAATTCAAGTAAAATTATAAAAAAAGAGCTGGCTTTTATACCAGTTCTCAAATTAATGTCAATCTTAATAAATACTTACACGAAAGCCGTTAGCAATTGTTGTCTGGTCTGCATTATAGAAATTATGGGAAGATGCACTCCCCTCAAATCCCAAATATTCATAAATACCACCTCTACTGACGCAAGGACCATTCATTCTTATGGCTACTCTTAATGGGCTGACTTGTTTATTTAATATTGATGCTAATTTTATATTCATTAATCCGGTTTTTGCATTCATATCTCCTTCTAATGTCCACTCTGATACTCCACTCATTTGAGCTTGTTATTTAATTAAAGTTTTTATATAATATAAAGACACTAAATTTTCAAAATAATGTTTTAAAATTTAGTCTACCTTATATCTTTTATATTATCTTTCAAATAATTCTATTTTTTTACCACAAAATTTATTTTATTTTTAAATCTTTATTACTTGGTACTTCAATTGATTTTCCATCATATGTGAATTTTGATCCATGGCAAGGGCATTCCCAAGTTTTATCTACATTATTAAAATGCAACTCACATCCCAAATGAGTGCAATAAGGTTTTACCTTATATATTTCTCCTGTTTGTGCCTTGTACACTCCAATTTTTCTATTATCTATATTTATTATCTTACCTTCTCCTATTTTTACATCTTTTAACTCACTTTTTGGAATTTTAAATCTACTTACTATAAGAGATTTATTTACTTCTTTTAACATATTTCCAACTTCTTGTCTATTTTTTATTGGTTCGAGCCTTGTAGATTTAAAAACTTCTTTATATTTATTTTCATTTCCTAATATCTCATCAGCAATTATATTAGCTGCTATGTTTGATGATGTCATTCCCCATTTATTAAATCCTGTTGCTAAATACATATTTGGTTTTATAGTAGATAATTCTCCAATGTATGGAATTTTATCTAAACTTATGCAATCTTCTGCTGACCATTTGTATAATACTTCTGCATCCGGATACATTTTTCTTACAACAGTTTCTAATCTTTGATATCCATCTCTTAATTCATCTGTTCCTGTTTTGTAATCAAATCCAACTGCTAATAGAAGTCTTTTATCTCCATCTTTTATTGTTCTAAAAGATATATTTGGAACTTCTAAATTTATATACATTCCATCAAATAATTCTTTTTTTACATCTGCTACAATTGCATATGATGTTGACTGATACATCTTTAAGAAATGATACCCTGGTACATTTACTATTGGATAACGAGTCGCAATTACCACATAATCAGCTGTGATTTTATTTCTATTCACAAACACTACATACTTTCCGTTTTCTCTTTTTATTTTTTCTACCTTGGAATTTTCAAATATTCTACCATTATTGTCCATAATTTTTTCTGCCAAAGTATATGCATATTTTATAGGATGAAACTGTGCTTGGTTTTTAAATTTTACCGCCCCTGCTATTTCTAGTGGTAATGGTATCTGTTTGATAAATTCACTTTTATCTTTTTCTATTTTATCAATACTCGCCTGTTCTTTTTTTATTTTATCTACTAAAGTTTCTTGCCTTGTAAATACATATGAATCTTCTCTTTCAAAATCACAGTTTCCTTTTGTTTCTTGTATAATTTTTTCTATATTTGATATTGCTTGTTCATTTGCTTCTAAATACTTTTGAGCAAATTCTTTTCCTTTTGACTCTATCAAATAATTATAAAATACCCCATGTTGGCTGGTTATTTTTCCTGTTGTTCTTCCACTTGTACCACTACAAAGTCTATCTTTTTCCACTACTGCAACACTTACTTTCTTACTCAAGTAGTATGCTGTAGTTAGTCCCATAATACCTCCTCCAATAATACATACTGAAACATTTAAATTATTTTTTATCTTTTCAAATTCTTTATGTTCTTTTAATTCTTTTTCCCAAAATGATTCCATAATATTCTTCCTTTCTATAAATATTTTTCCAATTTATAGATTTTTTATACAAAAATAGTCGCCCAAAAGGGGCTTCCCTCTTGGGCGAAGTTAATTTTCATTAACATTCTTTGTGCTTTTTACAAAGTAAAAGTATGATAGTTAGTATTAAAAGAACTCCAAAAGTTATTGCTAATACTATAACTGCGGCTAATGCTGCTAATATTGTTTCTGCAAGTGCTGCTCCTATTATTACACCAATTATTCCTGTAAATAACACTCCTAATATTACGGCAATTATACATAGGCAATTTGTTCTTCTGCATCTTTTCTTTGCTTCACAGCAGTAACTATATTCTTGTGGCTCCATAAAAGTCACCTCCATATAACACCTTTATGATGTTATACTATATAATATGTTATTTTTTCGACATTGTTCTACTTTTTGTCTTTAAATTCTTTTACTTTTTCACTTACTTTCTTAGTTGTGTATTCTACTTTTTCTTCAACTTTTTTAGCTTTATCAGCTATTTCTTTCTTCTGTTCTATTATTTGTTCTTTTATTTCTTCTTGTTTTTCTTTTATTTTAACTTTAACAGCTTGCAATTTTGGGTAAGCTCTTAACAATCTCCTATGCAATGGAGATTTGGCTTCTAGTACTGCCTTTATCTTTTCTGTCATTTCTTCCGTATTGTCAACTTCTGGCGTAAATCTCTTTTCTGTTTTCTTTACATATCCAATTACTACTTCTGAAACAATATTATCTATTATATAAATCACCAATAATGACCAGAATAATATATCAGTCCACATTGGAGATAATTGTTGTATTTTTCCTATAAAGAATGGATTTGCTATATACATTAATATCATTCCAAATATTCCAAATGGTAATAACGTTCCTAAACAAACTCTTCCATTTAGATTGAATTTTCTTTTGCTATAGTCCCACCATCTAGCTTTAAATATTTTCTCCATAAAATAACTTGTTAAATATTCCAAAGTCCCACATAACACAATTGTCATTATAAATAGTATTATTGGATCCAATTTATATTTTCCTAACAGTAGTGTTATTAATATTGCTCCGTAACCATATATTGGACAATATGGTCCAATTAAGAAGCCTCTATTTATGAACCTTTTATACTGTATTAATTTGCAGGTTACTTCTAGCACCCAACCTAAAATTGAATAAGTCATAAAAAGTAGAAAATATAGTTTTATCTCATCTATTATCATTGTAATCTCCTTTTTCTTACTATTCCCTGATTTTGTAATAATAATGTATTATTGTTTTTTACCTATATTCTTATTTTTTATGTATTCTCCATTAAATTCTTCTTTTAGAATATCCATCATTATAACATCATAATATTCACCATTGATATATCTATGTTTTCTTCGTCTTCCTGTTTCTTGGAATCCACATTTCTTATAACAAGCAAGTGCTCTTTCATTAAATGCTAATAAATCTAATTTTACACTCTCTAAATTTAGATAATTAAAACCATAGTCTAAGAGTAATCTTATTGCTTCTGAACCATATCCGTTATTTCTAAAATCTTTATCTCCGATAAAGATTCCAAGAATAGCACATCTATTTATAAAATCAATGTTTTCTAGTCCAACTGTTCCTATCATTTTATCATTTTCTAAATTTATTATTGCAAAATTTCTAGCATTATCTGCCATTGGCTTTTGTAAATATTCTTTTTCTCCACTTAATGTTACTACAGTACTGCTTCTTCCTATATAGTCTGTTGTATCAAAATCATTAAGCCATTGTGTAAATATTTCCACATCTTCTTCATTTCTTGGTGATAAGTATATTCTATCTCCCACTAATTTCTTAAAATATTTCATATTCTTTCTCCTTTTATAAAATGTTGAGAGTTTGCATTCACAAACTCTCTTTGAGGATACTGCTACTCCGTTAGCCAAGTTCTGAATCTGCTAACCTGTTCCGGTGTAGCTTCCTGCAACGCTTCAGTTTTCTGCCAAAAGCCTTCAACGAAGACTCCTTCACGGTTCTTGCCCGGTGTTACCCATACAATGTACTTGCCTTCTGCATTTACTGCAAAAATGTATTTGCAGCCTTCTTGCTTGCTTTCTTTTGTTAAGGTAAAACCTTCCGGTACTTGTGGCAAGTTTATTTTCTTGCCCCGTTTTGGTTTGAACACTGAACTTCGCTCCTCTCTGCATTAGTCTTTTTGAGTACTAACAATTTTATTCTATCATCTTTGCTATGTTTATTCAATACAAAACAAGCAATTTATAAGCAAAACATTCCAAGTTTCACCTTGGAATGCTCTATTTGTATATATATTTTTGTGGGTTTATATTTGATCCATTTAATCTTATCTCAAAATGTAAATGGTTTCCTGTTGAATTACCTGTTGATCCAACAGCTGCTATTACATCTCCTGCTTCAACTACATCTCCAACAGATGCATACAATTTACTACAATGTCCGTAGTAAGACTGAACTCCATTTTCGTGATCTATAATTATTAGGTTTCCGTATCCTCCCATTGTTCCTGAATATGATACAGTTCCTTTTGCTGAAGCTTTAATGTCTGTTCCATATGGTGCTGCAATATCTAATCCACCATGTGCGTGGTCTCTTATACTACTTTCTACAACACCAAATCTGGATGTTATATTTCCCATTACTGGTTTTACAGCAAAATATACTCCATTAAATGTTGCACTAGCAATTCTTTCTTTTTCGTCTTTTATTTCTTTCATTTTAGAATCTACGCTAGCTTTTGCAACAGTAAGTTCTGTTCCTATCTCTTCTAAGTTTTTAGTATAATTCTCTACAATACCAATATTAGCAACATCTTCCGAATAGTTTTCTTTCATTTCGTTAACAATTTCTTCAGCTTGTTCGAAAGTATCTACATGTGTCTTTACTTCGTTGTCTATTGTTATTGCATATTGTTTATACATTGTTGTTTTATATTCTGATAATATTTGTTTTACTTTTTCCTCGTCTGTTTGCTTTATATTAGCAAACTTTAACTCATATACTGGTTGTTTATCTAAAGTTGAAAATACAGCACAAGGATTATCTAACGCTAGTATCTCATTGTTTATCGTTTCTTCCATTGCTTGCTTATTTTTTACATAGCCTATTGTTTCGCCGTCTATTTTTACTTCATATATTGGGTTATATTTAATAAATGCTATTGCTAATATCATAAATAGTGCTATTGTTGTAATTTCAAGCAATTTGATGAATTCTTTCGTGTGTAGTTTTAATTTATTGTATAAAATAATTTCACTCTCCTTTTTTACACGACAAAATATATTATACCACATATTTTATACAATTGCAAATTTTTTATGCATTCGGACGAGTTTTTTCCTGTTTTTATACGATTTTTCGCCTTAAAATGGAGATTTTCAGTTAAAAATAACTGGTAGTTTTCTCTACCAGTTTATATTATTTATTTTATTCAATTGTTGGTGTAAATGTTCCATCACTATTCCATGTTCCAGTAACTTTTGTAAACTCTGGGTGAGTTGGACATCCTGAGAACATAAGCTCAAAATTGGTTACTTTTGTTATATTCCAATTATTTATTCCAGATGCGTTTGTTAAGTTGGTACAATTCCAAAACATACTCTGCATACTTGTTACACTACCAACGTCCCAATTGTCTATTGGATTTAAATTATCTATTTTGCAATTGCTAAACATATATGACATATCTATTACATTGCCAACATTCCATTTTTCAATTGGTGTTAAGTCAGATATCTCCATGGTTCCACCATCATCATTGCCGAACATCCAACTCATATCAGTCACTTTTGATGTATCCCAGTTTGCTAGACCATCTATATTAGCTAATACACTACAAGTAGTAAACATACAACTCATATTTGTAACATTGCTCGTATTCCAATTTGATAACTCATCAACATTTGTTAAACTTTGATTGTTAAGATTAGCAAACATGCTACTCATATTTGTAACATTATCTGTTTTTAGTTCTCTTAATCCACTTATATCTGCCAGATATGGAAGCCTACAAAACATATTAGAACAATCCGGATTTAAGTATACCTTATTACTTTCACTCCACCAATATATCGTTCCCGTTTTTACTTTGCGTCTTAAAGCGCCATCTTCTTCTGTCAAATTTTTATTTCCATAACCATCTCTTATCTCTTCTTCTCCACTTTCTTCAAACCACATATATATTGGACATAATTTTGTTCCTTCTGGAATCATACTCTTATACGCGCTTGGATTCTGTTCATATGCCGTATATGCATCTGTCCAAGAAACAATATTTGCATCTGTCATTTTTGTTAAATCTGGAGTTTCTTTATATCTCTTTATTGCATTTATAGATAAGTTTCCCCATGATTTTCCATTATTTATGATTTCGCCTTCTATTGCAAGAGTGTGCATCTTTTTTGCTACATTTTCTCCCGTGTCAAACATCGCCATTTTAGTATTGTCAATTTCTGCTTTTTTTACAGCACCCTTGTCCACATTATAATTGTGTCCTGTTTCATTGAATAGTACATTTAACGTTCCATCTCCATTTGTTGTTACTACTGTTTTTCCATCTCCAGTCAATTTATCTAATTCGTCTTGTAATTCTTCTGATGTAACTGTATCACCCAATTTATTTATTGCTGCCGAAACATATGCCATTTCAACTTTGCTTTTTTCATCTGCAACAATTGTTGCACTTTTCGCATCTTTTCCTTTTTGTATTATGCCATTATTATCTAAGACTAAACTTATACTTACTCCTGCCAATATCAAAAGCACTACTATTGTTACTACTAATACAATTAAGGTTATTCCTCTTTTATTTTTTAACATAATTATTTCCTCCTATGTTTATTTTTTCTCTTTTTAATGATTTTATTATACAACATTATTTTTTATAATTCAACAACTATTTAATTAAAAAAATCATATGCACACAAAATACACCTTGAATTAAAATTCAAGGCATACTTTTGTTTATTAGTCATTTATTATATCAGTTATTTTTCCACTCTTGCTTCTTCTATTTCTTCATCAGTTGCATTGGCATATTTCTTTATTAATTCTATATCCATATTATCTTTTAACATCCTGCTAATTACTTCTATTTTGTTCTTTCGTTCTCCTTCTTCTCTTCCAAGTTTTTTGCCTATTTCTTTTCCTTCTCTAATTCCAGTATTGTATAATGCTTTTTCATCTCTTATTGCTTTTTCTCTTAATTCTGCTAATTTTTCCATTTTTTCATCTTCGCTCATTTCTTTGACTGTTATTATTGCTTTTTTTACATCTTCATTTTTCTCCATTATCTCTTTTACCTCCTTAGAATTCGGATCTTCTAAAAACATTACCCATTGGTTCTTTTTATTCTCCTTATCTTTTTGGTATGCTTCTCTTACTCTCCTTAAGTTTATTATACGTATTTCTAATAGGTCTGTCAACACCTTCTCCGTTTTTTCTTTTTCTCTTATGTTCCATATCGTTTCCATCCTTCTTAACTCCCTGGTTATATCTACTTCAAAATCTACTATTGCCTTTTTCGTTTCTTCCAAACACATTCCTCCTTTAGATATTCTTAGTAAGTAATATTACATTCTTTTTTGGGATTTTATTTCAGATCCAATTTTTTTAGATTAAAATTTAAATTCATATGAATCAATTGTTATATAACAACCTTATTATAACGCCTAGATACTGATTTGTCCAGCAAAATCGTATCCCAATATTCGACATATTCTTCCGAACAATTTTCAATTTTTTGTATTAAAATTTTATCCTTGCTAGATTTTCTTTCTAACAAGGATAAAATTTAAATTTGTTTATTTACACAGATCTCGCATATACTACCTTTCCAAATTTATACGCATTAAATTTCTTTTGTAACTCTACTATTACAACTGGTAAAATTGATATTGTTGCTGTCATTAGCCATTGAACTGAGTTTAGTGGAACCACATCAAATATTTGTGCAAGTGGACTTATTACAACAACCACTACTTGTAATAAGGTTCCTAAAACAAACGCACCTACTAGATATCTATTTTCAAATAATCCTGTTTTAAATATGCTTTCTTCACCTTTTATGTTAAAACTGTGTACAAGTTCTAGTATTCCAAGTGATAAGAACGCCATTGTTCTTCCTACTTCTATCGAGTATAAATTGTTTCCTATACTAAAAGCTACAAGTGTTAACATTCCAATCATTACACCTTCTGTTGTAATCTTACCCCAAAGGCCATCTGCAAATAGACTTTTCCTTGGATTTCTTGGTAGTCTGTTCATTATATTGCTTTCTGCTTTTTCTAATCCCAATGCTATTGCTGGAAGTGAGTCTGTTACTAGATTTACCCACAATAGCTGTATTGCAAGTAATGGCGATTTTATTCCTAGTAATAGTCCAACAAATATTGCTACTATTTCTCCTATGTTTGTTGCTAGTAAGAAATGTACTGCTTTTTTTATGTTATCATATATATTTCTTCCTTGTTTTACCGCTTCTACTATTGTCACAAAATTATCGTCTGTTAAAACCATATCTGATGCATTCTTAGCCACATCTGTTCCACCTTTTCCCATCGCAATTCCTATATCTGCATTTTTTAGAGCTGGTGCGTCATTTACTCCATCTCCGGTCATTGCAACAACTGCTCCTGTACTTTGAAATGCTTTTACAATTCTTACTTTGTGTTCTGGCGAAACCCTTGCAAATACACTATATCGCATTATATCTCTTTCTAATTCCTGTTGACTCATTTTCTCTAGTGTTTCTCCGTTTATGGCTAAATCTCCTTTTCTTAATATTCCTAATTCTTTTGCTATTGCCTTTGCTGTTTGTAAATGGTCACCTGTTATCATTACTGTTTTTATTCCTGCTTTTCTACAAGTTTTTACTGCTTCTTTTACGCCTTCTCTTGGTGGATCTATCATTCCTATTAATCCAACAAATGTTAGCTCATTTTCTATTGTTTCTGAATTGATTTCTCTTGGTAGTTTCTCTACATCTTTATATGCTATTGCAATTACTCTTAATGCATCTTCTGCCATCATTTGATTCTGTTCTTGTAAGGCATCTCTTTTGCTAAATATCGGTTCTATTCTTCCACTTTGATAATACTGACAACATCTCTTTATTAATACATCAGGTGCTCCTTTTGTTATTATTCTATATTTTGAACCGATTTTGTGTATCGTTGTCATCATTTTTCTTTTTGAATCAAAAGATATTTCATTTATTCTTTGCATTTGGTCATATAAATCTCTTTTTCTTAAGTTTATCTCCACAGCTGCATTTGTTATTGCAACTTCTGTTGCCTCTCCAATCACTTCTTGTGATTCAATTGTGTCTGTACACATTGTTCCAAGTTCTAATATAAATCTTCTATCCTCGTTTCTTACAAGTCCAACTGCATTTCTTATTTGAGTTACTGTCATTTTGTTTTGTGTTAATGTTCCAGTTTTATCTGAACATATTACACTACTGCATCCTAAAGTTTCAACTGCTGGCAATTTTCTTATTATACTGTTCTTCTTCGCCATTTTGGTAACACCTATTGATAACATTATTGTTACTATTGCAGGTAGTCCTTCTGGAATTGCTGCAACTGCTAAGCCTACTGATGTCATAAACATTTCTGTAACAGGAATTTGCTTCCATATTCCTATTAGGAAGATCAATCCACATATTATCATACAGGTTATTGCAAGTGTTTTTCCTACTTCTCCTAGTTTCTTCTGAAGTGGTGTTTCTGGCGATTCGTTTTCTATTATCATCCCTGCAATTTGACCAACTTTTGTATTCATTCCAGTTTCTACAACTACTGCTTCTGCGTGGCCATTTACTACTATTGTTGTTGCAAATGCCATATTTTTTAAATCGCCAATAGCTGTATTTGCATTTAATATAACATCTGCTTGTTTTGAAGTTGGCAGTGTTTCACCTGTTAAGCTCGACTCTTCTATTTGCAAATTGTATGAGTCTATAAGCCTACAGTCTGCCGGCACATAGTTTCCCGCTTCTAGCATTACAATATCCCCTGGTACTACTTTCGACGCTTCTATTTCTTGTATTTTTCCATTTCTTCTTACTTTTGCATTTGGCGCTGACATTTTCTTTAGTGCTTCTAACGATTTTTCTGCTTTTTCTTCCTGTATTAATCCCATTATTGCATTAAATATTACTATTGCAATTATTATGATTGAATCTATGTAATCTCCACTTCCATTAGTTCTTGCAACTATTGCAGATATTATTGCTGCTATTATTAGCACTATAATCATAAAATCATTAAATTGTTTGATAAATTTTATAAATAAACTTTCCTTTTTCTTTTCCTTTAAATTATTCGCCCCATATTTTTCTAATCTTTTGCTTACCTCTTCTTCAGTTAATCCACCTTTTCTCGTGTTTAGTTCATTAAATACTCTATTTAATTCTTTAGTGTACCACATAAATTTTTCCTCCCAAAAATAAAATACTATGTTTTTATACATAGTATTCTACTTGTCCTATTATTAGAACTCTTATTTTAATTTCATTGAAAGTAATTTGCTTATTCCCTTTTCTTCCATTGTTACACCATAAACAGTGTCTGCAATTTCCATTGTTCCTTTTCTGTGTGTTATAACTAAGAATTGTGTATCTTTACTAAATTTCTTTAGATACATAGCATATCTTCCAACATTTACGTCATCTAATGCTGCTTCGATTTCGTCTAATATACAGAATGGAGCTGGGTTTATTTTTAATATTGCAAATAAGATTGCTATTGCTGTTAACGCCTTTTCTCCTCCTGATAGAAGCATCATATTTTGAAGTTTCTTTCCTGGTGGTTGTACCCTTATGTCTATTCCACATTCTAATATGTCCGCTTCATTTTCTAGTATTAGTTCTGCCTTTCCTCCTCCAAATAATTCACAAAATACTTCATTGAAGTTTTTGTTTATTTCTTTGAATTTTTCGGCAAATTGTTTTTGCATTGTGTTTATCATTTCTGATATTACATTTCTTAGTTTTGTTATAGATTCTTCTAAGTCAAATCTTTGTTCATTCATAAAGTCGTATCTTTCTTGCATTTTTTTATAGGCTTCTATTGAATCTATGTTTATGCTTCCTAAGTCTGCAATTTCTTTTCTTAATTCATTAGTCTTTTTCTGTGCTAATTGTACATTATCAGGCTTTTTATATTCAGTTGCATTATTTGGTGTAATTTCATATTCATTCCATAGTTTGTTAATTAGTTCTTCTAAATCTTGTTCTTGTTTTTGTTTGTTTGTTCCAATCTTTACGATTTGTGCTTTTAATGAATTTATTACCTCATATTGCTCTTCTATTCTTGCTTCTGCCTTTTCTAATTTAGCATTTGCCTCTGTCTTTTCTTGTTTCAAGTTTTCTATTTTTTCTGAGCTATTTGATACCTCTGCCTTTATTTTTTCTATCTCTTTACCAAAGTTTTCTATATCTTCTTCTAGTTTTACAGTATCTTGTTTTTTATCTTCAATTTCCTGCAACTTCGTATCAATACTTGTGTTTGCATTTTTAATGTCAACATCAATTCTTTCTAGCATTTCATTAATTGAAGCATCACTTTCATCAAATGATGATACAGATATTTTTAAATCTGTTATGTCTGTATTTAAGTTGTCTATATATGTCTGGTCATCTTTATTAAGCTCTGCAAATTTAGATATTTCCTGATTTAGCTCTGCTATTTCTTTATCCAAGTTTTCAATTACTTGCTTTGTTCCTTCTTTAGAAGTTTGAATATTTTCTTTTTCTGTTTCTATATCATCTAATTGTTTCTTTAATTTTGTAACTTTTTCTTCTAATTTTACAATTTGAGCCTCTATCATTTCTAGCTCTTGCTGTCTTGTTGCATATGTTATTTCTATTTCTTGTAACTCTTTTTCTAGCTTTGCGGATTCTTCTATTGTATCAGTTATGCTTGCTGAAAATTCTTCTTTTTCCCTGGTTATTTTTTCTATCTGTTTATTTATTTCTTCTAGTTTTGCTTTTATTTCTTCTATTTCTCTGCTTCTTCCTAGAATATTTACAGTTTTTTGTGCAACAGAACCACCACTAATTGCTCCTGATGGATTTATTACATCTCCTTCTAATGTTACTATTCTAAATGAATAATCATTTGCTTTTGCAAGAGATATTGCATTGTCCATCTTTTCTACTATTATAGTTCTTCCTAATAAGCTTAATATTATGTCTTGATATTTTTTGTTATAGCTTATTAAGTCTGATGCTATACCGACAACTCCATCCACTTTTTTAAATTTTTCTAATTTTTTGCCTTTTACAGAAGTTGTTGGTAAGAAACTTGCTCTACCTAAATTGTTATTTCTTAGATATTCTATCAGCTTTTTAGCATCATTTTCATTCTCTGTAACAATGTTTTGCATTGCTTGTCCTAAGCACATTTCTATTGCTGTTTCGTATTTCTTATCTACTGAAATTAAACTTGCTAAAACTCCTTCTACACCTTTATTTAAGCTAGCGTCTTTTTCGCAAGCTAATAGCAAGGATTTGACACTTTTTATATATCCATCTTTATCTTTTTCTGTTTCTTGCAAGAATTTGCATCTTGCTTCTTTCATTCTGTATTCTGCTGTTAAATTGTTAATCTTGTTATCATATTCTTTAATTGCATTTATTGCTTTTTCTTTTTTATCTTTTATTTCTTCTAGTTTCTTTATAGCTTTATTTCTAGTGTTATCAATTTCTAAGAAGTTTTTTGCTATATCCTGTTTCTTTATTCTGTTTGAATCTAGTTCTGACACTGTAATTTGCAATTCTTGTTTTACATTTTTCTTTGTCTTTTCTAAGTTTTCAAAGTTTACATCATATGTATTAATTTCAGATAATCTTTCATATCTTGCATCTGTGTCTAATTCTACTTTCTTCTTTTTATCTTCTATTTCTAATTCTTTTGCAGATAATTTTTCTGACAACTTTGCAAGTTCTTCTTCTTTTTCTTTTAA
>OLHG01001057.1_pt1 | contig 17914 bp, 9 predicted proteins | sample 1605971 | NCBI WGS metagenome assembly OLHG01 (sample SAMN03283289) | human gut metagenome | biome: human-associated habitat; material: feces | host: Homo sapiens | place: Peru | collected 2012 | reverse complement strand
AGGAAGTAAAAGTAGATGAAGTAAATGATGATTCACTTGGTGCAGAGTTTTTTGACATCAATAAATTATTTAAAAAAGAATTATCTGCTATTGCTATAATGGAATTAGAAAAGTTGGGATATAAACTTAATTAAAAAAGTCTAATAGGTACATAATTTTATTTTTGTTCAACATCTATTGGTGGACATTGAAATAGTAGCATCTGATTTATCTGGTGTTTATATAGTTGCAAAAGATGATATGATAACTGATATATTCAAAAAAATATTTAAAGGTTCAAGAATTAATTATTAGATAAAGATTAGATTGATAGTTATAGCAATTTGTGTTAATATTTAGTTAGATTGAATATACTTTGAAAGGTGAGTTTGTATGAAATTAGTTGAATTAAAATGTAAGAATTGTGGAGCTAATTTAAAGGTTGAAGAAGGAGTAACTCAGGTTAAATGTGATTTTTGTAATACTACTTTTTCAGTAGATGATGCATACACAGAAGGTTATAAATACACTAAAGGTGTTTATAAAGCTCAAGAGGAGCATGCTGAAAGAGCTTTTGCAAAAATGAATGAGTTTATGAAAAATAGTCCAACAGCTAAAATCTCTAAGGTTATATTTGTAATAGCATCTATAATAATTGTAGCTGTATTTGGATTTATAATTTACAATATAATTCAATTTGAAACTGGTACTAGTAGTTTTGATGTAACTAGTTTTAATTCCAGTTATGAAGTTCACGCTGGAAAAACATCGGGATTTTTCTTGACCGGTGTATTAGATGATATTGTGACAAGTAATAAAACTAATCGTTCTCATATAATTACAGTTAAATACAAAGACAAGTCTACAACTAATGAAAAAGAAATAAAAGATATTCGTAATAGTATAGATAGTAGAAAAGATTATGATTTATCTTTTGATTACGACAGTAAGGGATTTATTAATTGTATGACTATTGAAGATATAGAATAATCAAAAAATAATAAATAAACACTAGATTTTGAACTAGTGTTTTATTATTACCATCTATCACAAATTAAATTATATTTTTGACATACTGTTTCAGTTAATAAAGTTGTTTCAGTTATTTCGTTATTGCTGTATCCACCGTCTATAAGTAAGCCATATTTATAAAATTGTTTATCACTTAAATACTTATTGTATTCCTGATTTGCAAAATTTATATATTTAAATTGTATTGTAGTATCTGTTTTTTTCTCTATTATTATTCCTTTTAGAGATTTTAATAAATTTAGTGTTGTATTTGGAATAGCTATCAAACAATCGGGAAAGTATGTTAATAAATGTGCATTACCATATTGATTAAGGCTAATAACTGAATTGTTTATAATTTCTAATTCTTCTTCTAGATAATCACTATTTAAGCTTTTATCATAGTTTTTATGTTCTTTTTTTAAAACGTTTATTGTTTTATTTAAACATGTTGGATTTGGATAAACATATTTTCCAGAATCGTGCGACTCGTAATATTGAATATTATCATTTAAATTAATAACGTTTTCATCAATTTTTTCCCATTTTGCTTTTAAAGTTATATCCTTTTTTATTGGGATGTTAAAATCAAAACTACTATCATCTAATTGCCATTCAATAAACTTATATCCATCTTTTATTGGTTCCGTTGGTTGTTTTGCATATTCTCCTTTTTTTATTTTTTGAGTTTCAACTTCTGTACCACCATCACTATCAAATGTTACTTTATATGTTTTAACATCATTGCTAATCTCGTTTGCAATTTCATTTAATTTTTTTATGTTTTCCACATTTATATTAAATAAATATTCTTTTTCTGAACTTGGATTGTTTTTTAGATAATCTTTTAAGTCTTTCCAGTTAGTGTATAAATCAATTTCATAAAAAGCTATATTTTTTTCATTTGCTATTTCACAAACTAAAAATATGACATCGTTCAATCTGTTGCCATTTTTTAACAAATTGATATCTTTATATATAATTTTAGCATTCTTATTAATCAAATCATACTTAGTAACTATTGGCTCACTACATTCTTTATTGATACATGTTTCTTTGTATTCTACTTTGATTAATGGATTTATGTTGATGTATACTACATAATTATTTATGATTTCATTATTTTTTCTTTTTTCTCTTAGCTGAATTATACCTACTATTATCTCAACAAATAATATAATTATTAAAATGGTTACAATAGAAATCATGAGTATTTTATTTTTAAAAAATTTATTGAAAAAATCCTTCATAGTTTTCACTACCTTTATTATTTTCTATATTTTATATTATAGTATTTGTATTTAGATAAATCAATATAACTGTTCTTGTTTGTTTTAAATTGACTTTTTTTCACATATGAAGTATAAGATATATTGTTAACGGAGTGGTAGTATGGTTATAACGGATACAAAAGATTTTTTTAAGTATATAAGAAGTCTTAGATATATAGGTAGTGGTGTTTTAGGAAGCGTCTATTATGATTATGATATGGACAAGGTAATTAAAGTATTTCACACGTTTAAAAAAGATTTACATTCATCATATGTACCTGTAATAGATAAAGATGTATTTGAAAAACTAAAGACTTTAAAGAACGGTACATATATTTTTGCGGATGATTTGATAATGTATGAAGAACGAATAGCTGGCTATATAATAGATTATGTTCCTGGTAGGCTACTTTATAAAACAAATCCATTAAATATTAATCTTGATAATTTTATAAATGCTGTTGCTATGGCTTTAGTTGATATTGAAAAAGTAAGTTATAGCGGAGTTAGAAGTTTTGATGCTGGTTATAACACAATTTATGATAATAAAAAAATAAGTATAATAGACCATGATGATTGCTGTTTTCCAGATTCTTCAAAAGAAGATATATATAACCAAAATTTTCATCAATTCAACAACTTTATAAAATTGTTTTTGATTGATAATTATTTTGATGAATATGTTAGTTCTGATAAAGATTTGTTGGAAATGTATAATAATAATTATTGTGACTTATTATCTTTCTTAAAAACGTTTAGACTTTCTTTAAGTCAATATGTTGGAAAACATATAACAACTTTAAATGAAGGATATCCAGCACTGAATACTAAAAGTCATCAACCAAAACTTGTTAGACAAATAAATAGTTTTTTATAAACAGGGATTGTATATTAAATTTTTAAGTAGTATAATTAGTTTAACATCTTATAAAGAGTGATTGAGGGACTAGCCCTATGATGTCACACCAACCTATTAAATTAGGTGGTAAAGCTAGAACGATAAGATAACTTTCCACTCAAGAAGTTATCTTGGGTGTTTTTTTATGAGATGAAAAGGAGGAGAAAATATGATTGAGAAAGTAAATCCAGGTCATCCTGATAAGGTGGCGGATAGAATAGCAGGTGCAATAGTTGACCTTGCTTATTCTAAAAATATTAACTGTAAAATAGCAGTAGAAGTGTTGATTGGTCACGGAAAGTGTCACGTTATAGCAGAAACATCAGAGCAATTTACTAATGAAGAAGTAAAGTGTATAGTTAAAAGACTAGCTGGAGATGTTGATTTAGACTTTGTATCTGTTAAACAAGATGTGCATTTGTCTAAAAATCAAGAAAACAAAGTTAGATGTGGAGATAACGGTATATTTAAAGGCGTTCCACTAACTAAAGAGCAAAAAGAACTATCAAAAATTGCAAGAAATATTTATGAAAAGTATCCATTTGATGGCAAGTACATATTGGATAACCAAAAACTAATTATATGTCAAAGTAATGCTCCTGGTGAAGAATTAAAAGAAATGTACCCTGATGCAATAATTAATCCTTTAGGTGACTGGACTGGGGGTACAAATGTTGATACCGGCGCCACTAACAGGAAGCTAGGTAGTGATATGGCTGATAGCATAACAGGAGGAGGCCTTCATGGCAAAGATTTATCAAAAGCAGATGTTTCATTAAATATTTATGTCTTTAAAAAAGCTCAAGAATTAAATAAAACAGTATGTTTAAGTTGTGCTATAGGCGATGAAGTAGTTGATGGTAAGCCATATAGTGAAATAGTAGAGGAAGCAAGGAAATACATCGAAGAAATAGGTGGCTTTGAAAAGTTTGCTGAGTGGGGATTGTATTAGTTGAATAATTGACTATTTAAGCATTTTGATGTATAATAGCAAACAGTTTTGGGGGAATGGCTATGATTACTAGTAAGAATATATTATCGTTTTTAAAATCAAATAATATTTCTACAGATGAAAAAGAAAAAATAATTGCAAATCATAAAAAAATAGTAACTAAAGCTGTTAAAAATTTAAATGCTAAGGAACTTCTTGATTATTTATTTGATAAAAAGACACCAAAATCATTGAAATGGTATGTATCATCAAGAATAGATGAATTAGCCGATAAAAAATCAGTTATGTCTGACATTATTATTGATGAATTTAAAGGAAGAGATGTAAAATGTGAAAGACTTTTATATGGTGAATATTTTCCTAAATCTTTAAAAGCTGTTATCATAATGAAATTATTTGGTAATAAATTAATTGGAGCAGTTCGTGACAAATCAGTCTCATTTTATATAAAGAAACTTATCATTGATTTGACTTATAGTGATGAAAATGTATTGACTCTTTTAGCTAAAGGTGCTGATGCTAAAGTAGTTGACTATGTTTTACAAACTAAATTTGATAATGATTATATTATTAAGTGTTGTATTAATAACCGATTAATTAGTGAAGATATTAAAGAACGAGTAGTAATAGAAAAAGTTAATATGAATAATTTGTTTTCTGTTATTGATTCTTATTTAATATCTAAGGCCTGGAGAGATAGAATTTACGAGATTAAATCTAAGGAAATAGAAGATTATATACATCACTTAAAAAATAGAAAATTAATTGATACTTTAAATAGTTATAGTACACCAGATGAAATTGCAGAAAAAATTTGGGAAATGAGATCTTCTAATATTAAAAAAGCAATAAAGAAATTGGATTTAGATTCGCTAATTGATATATTTAGAAGATGTAATAATGCAAAACTTGCACAAAAGGTATTAGAATTATGCCCTTTGCGTGTTAAAATCGCTACTAAATCTATGTATACTTCAGAAGTTATGATATGGCTAAAAAATGAAAATGTTCCCGTGGAGTTAAAAAATTATTTATACAAATATCGAACTAGAAAAGTACTTAGAGCAATTGATAAACTTAATTTTTCTGATATTAAATCTTTTGCTTTATCTGCTTCTTCATTTGTACCTGATTATATTCAAAAATTAATATTGGAAAGAAAAAGAGACTTGATTGTTGAAAGTATAAATAATACAGATGAAAAAGAAGCGATAGAAGCAATTATATATGGTTCTATGCTTCCGTTACTTAGAACTGAATATATTAAATTAAAACTTAATCAGGATAATGTATTGAACGCTTTATCTCAAACTCAATTTTATCCAGAAATAATGGAATTTATTTTATCAGTTAAAAAAGATGATATTGCTCTTGCATTAAACAAGATGAGTCTTAATGATTTAATACTTTTAAAAGATATTGAATTTGTAAATATTAAAGGGAGAATAATTTCATCAAATTCGAAAATGGTAGCTGAGCGTTTAAAAGTTCTTGATAATTCGGATGCCATCAAGTATTTAAATTCATCAGAAGTGCCTTCAGCAATGAAGATAATTATATTAGGTAACCGTGGAGTTAAAATTAGTAACATAATCAATTGCGTAGAATTAATTAGATACAATGACGCAGAAATGGTTTTAAAGAGCTATGATAAAATCAAATCTATAGTAGAAAGTGTGGGTATTGATTTTTCATCATTTGTTCAATATGGCTGTGGTACTAATACTTATAAGGATTGGTTAAAAGAATTAAATACAATAATAACTAATAACAAAGAAGAAAATTTTATAAAATCAACGAGATATTTATTTAATAATTATTACCTTGAAGATAAAGAAAAAGAAAATCCTACTTTAAGAATTTTACATTTCTTGCAAGTTCTAGATAATTATAACAGCAATCAAACTTTGTTGGATGATTTGGCAAGTTGTAAGGCCCGATTAAATGATGATGAACAGTCTAACTTACATTTCTTGCTTAATCTTAAATCAGATACTAAATCTAGTGTTACTAAATTAAGTCAAATAAACGATTATAGGGCACAGTTATATCAAAAATATAAAGATACAGTACAGAGTGATGAAACAAGTATTTATGTTTTAAAAGAGATATTTAATCAACTAGTCTTTTGTAATGCTAATGTATCTTTAACTGATATAGGTGGCACTGAAACTCTAAAAACTTTAAAGAAAAATAATATTGATAATTCTGGTATGGTTGCATTAACTGATGAATTAATAAATTGTTCAATGTTAATTGAGGGGGTTAATGCTACTAATAATAAAGATAAGTTAAGAGAAAATTTAATGGATGTTTTAAATGGAGAACAAAAGCAACTAATAAAGTTACAAAATCTTTTTTCAAGATTTGATACTAAGGTCTCTAATTTATTTGAACTTGATTCTAGAATAAATTTAACTAATTTATATGATGCACAGTTAAATAATGATGTAGTTGACATTAAACTTTCTTCACAATACGGTGGTATCGTTCTAGATTTTTCTAATAAAAAATATGTGTTATATGCACATGTACTAAGTAATAATGAAAGTATTGCTGATTTAGTCAATGGTACAGCAACAGCAAGTAGTAATTTTATTTCCGTTAGTCCAATTAGTTATCTTGGTCAAAAATATTACTATGATTATTCAGATGACCCAATTATTGCTTTTGATACTATTCCTAAAGGAAGTTTCATTTATAGTTCAGTTAGTAATATGGGAAGTAATGGTGCTGTTGCTAACAATTCATTAGAAGTTGAAAGAATATCTAGAACTCAGCGTGGAATACTAGAAACTAGTGCGGTTACTAAAAATAATTCTGAAGGTTTATTATATCGAGAAGGGTTAAAAGCTAAAGGACTTATTTTACCAGGTGGTAGAAGACCAAGTGATGAAGAATTAAAATATCATCTTGAGTATAATTTGCCATTTATAATTACACAAGGTGTTGAAAAAACTATAGAAAATCCACAGCCTATTGAAAAGTCTGCTGTAATTGATATAGAAAGTGTTTCTATGAAAGATGATGTTCAAGATTTGTTGAAAAAAATAAATCAAAGTACGATGCAGTTTTCTAAAAAGCTAGGTTATACAGGACGAGAAATCGCTATTATTACTGATTCACATTCAATGTATGAACCTACGCTCGCTGTTTTAGAAGAAATAAGAAAGAAAGGTATTACCGAGATATACTCGTTAGGGGATAATATTGGTGTAGGACCTAATCCATGTGAAGTTTTAGATTTATTAGAAGATTATAATGTTAAGTCAGTAGCGGGGAATAGTGAGTATTATAATACACTAGGTACTGAACCATTTACTTATTTTTATAAGGAAAAGTTGGAAAATCAGGAGTGGACTTATGATAAATTGGGTTCAAGAGTTAGTAAGTTAAAACTATTTCCAGCTTCTATTGACTTAGTTGTTGGTGATAAGAAGATTGCATTATGTCATTTTGCTAATGATATCAGATGGGATTATTCTAGTCATAGTACATGGGGATACCAAACTAATTTTGTTCCCGGAGTTTCTAGCAAGCAATTTATGTTTACTAATAGTGAAACAGCTAAAAAGGAAATAGAAAACTATGTTTTAAGTAGTAAAAAGGGTGATAAAAGAGCAAGAGGATTTGTATCTTCTTATAATGAACCATTGTTTGATGGAAAAATGATTGACCAGTATGATGCTATAATTCAAGGACACGTTCATTTTGATATGAAAGACCACTATAAAGAAACTGATATCTATACTTTAAGAGCAGTAGGTATGGGATGGAAAAAGGAAGACAAAGATAGTGCTTGTTATTATGTTTTAAAAGAAAAAGAAGATGGGAAATTTGATGTAGAAAAAAGAACTGTTCCATTTAATAAAAATTTATTGATAGCAAATATACATGCTAGTGGTATACCACATAAAGAGAAAGTATTAAGCTTTTTGAAGTCTTAATACTTTTTTTGCAATCTATAATTGACTAAAAGCAACTAATAGGTGGTATTAATTATTAAGCTTGTGTAGTATAATTATATAAATGGGGGATTAAGGAGAAGATATGATTGAATTAAAAAATGTATCAAAATTTTATTATAATAAGGGTGTTATTGCTAGTGGATTTACTAAAATAAATTTAAAATTTGATATTGGTGAATTTGTTGCTATAACAGGTGAATCAGGAAGTGGTAAATCTACATTACTTAATGTAATTAGTGGACTTGATTCTTATGAAGAAGGAGAAATGTACATTAATGGTGAGGAAACTAGCCATTATAGTGAACAAGATTTTGAAGATTATCGTCGTAAATATATTGGTAATATTTTTCAAAATTTTAATCTAGTAAATAGTTATACTGTTTATCAAAATGTTGAGTTAGTTCTTCTTTTAAATGGGGCTAAAAAGAAAGATATTAAAAATGATGTATTAGATTTAATTAAAAAAGTTGGATTATATAAATTTAGAAATACTAAGGTATCTAAGTTATCGGGTGGTCAAAAGCAACGTGTTGCAATAGCTAGAGCTCTTGCTAAGAATACACCAATTATTATTGCTGATGAACCTACAGGGAATTTGGATTCTAAATCAGCTAAAGAAATTATTAAGCTGTTAAGTGAAATTTCTAAAGATAAATTAGTTATAATTGTTACGCATAATTATGAACAAGTTGAGGATTACATAACAAGGAAAATTAAAATGCATGATGGTAAAGTCTTAGAGGATAAGATAATCAAAGAAGTAAAAGTTAAAGACAATGATAAAGCTGAAACAGTGCAATATAAGAATATTACTTTCTTTAATAAAATGCGTCTAGGACTTAGAAATACTTTTAATATTATTCCTAAATTCTTATTACTTTTTGCAGTGTATTTATTTGTAGTAGTAGCGTTAATGAGTGAATATGCTTCGTTTAAACAACAGGAATATAATTCATCTATAGAAGGGTATAATTATATTTTCTCTAACTCAAATAGTAATACTGTTAAAAGAATTGTTATTAATAAAAAAGATAGAACAGTATTTACTGATGAAGAACTAGATAAAATTAGAAAAATGAATAATGTTAGCAAGGTGGTAAAAGTTGATTTACTTTTAGATACTTATGTTAGTCTTTCTAATAATTCTGATTTGTATTTATCTGGTACAGCATATTCAATTGATGATTTGGACAAGAAAATAGATGCTGGTAGACTTCCTAGTAACGATAATGAAGTTGTTATATACGGAGGACGTAATGATTATTATTTATCTAATATGAAAGATGAATTAATGAAATCAGAAGTTTATATAACTAATAACGATACTATGGCATCTAACAGTGATAAATTAAAAATAGTGGGTATTTGTTATAGTGAAGATGCTTATACAGATGAAACAATCATTTATTTAAGTAATTCTATGTTAAAAAAGTTAGAATTTCAAATCAATCAACAATACAGCAATTCTAGGATTTTATTTTTGAATAGTTATTATCGAGTTCAAAATTATACTACATATTTTAATTTTTATCCTAATCCTAATATTCCAAGAGGACAAGCTTTTATAAGTGAAGATTTGAAGTGGTCTTGTGAAAATGAAACCTGTTATTTGAAACCTCTTAAGATTGAGGTATCCAACCTTTATTACAGTGATGAATTAAATTTAAATGTTACTAAAATGTATAATAAAAATAATATGGCTTCAATTTTAGGAATAACTGATTATGATACATATAATGGTGCAATATTTATAAATGTTGATGAATATAATAGCCTATTTGATAAAGGAAGTTATCAAAGCAGTGTGTTTGTAGAAGATGACCGTGAAATAAAAGAAGTTGCTGATGAATTAGATAAGCTTGGATATAATACTTTAGTTATTAAAGATACTTTAAAAGGTTATGGTTCTACTCAAATAATTAAGATATTTAAGACAGTAGTAACGTTTATCCTAGTAGCAACACTATTCTTCATTTCGTACTTCATCATTAAAATTATACTTAAATCAAGGAACGTATATTTTTCTACTATTAGGATGCTAGGTGGTACTAGAAAGATATCAAAACAATTATTAATAATAGAATTATTAACAGTTTCTAATTTAGCTTATATTATTTTTGTAGGATGCATTTATTTGAATTATTGTAATATTCTTAATTGGAAATTTGTTAGTTCAATGATAAAGTTCTTAACATTTAAGGATTACATTATTCTATATCTTATTGTCTTAGCTATGTCATATTTAATTAGTTTAAAATATGCTAAAAAATTGTTTAAGAATAGTGTTATGAAAACGTTAGTAGAAGAGGTGTAAGTATGATAGAAATAAAAAATTTAAATAAGTATTTTAATAAAGGTAAGAAAAATCAAATACATGTTATAAATAATGTTACACTTACACTTGCTGATAATGGTTTAGTAGCACTTTTAGGACCATCTGGAAGTGGTAAAACTACACTTTTAAATACAATTGGTGGATTAGATAATGTTAAGAGTGGAAATATTTATATTGATGGTAAAAAAATAACATCTAAAATAACTCATAAAAGAGATAAAATTAGAAACATAAATATAGGTTATATTTTCCAAGATTATAAACTTATTGATAATATGAGTGTATATTCCAATGTTGCTTTAGTATTAAAAATGTTGGGTATAAAAGATAAAAATGAAATTAAGAAAAGAGTAGATTATGTCCTAGAAAAAGTAGGAATGTATCGTTATCGAAATCGTCCTTGTAATATGTTGTCTGGTGGTGAGAGACAAAGGGTAGGAATAGCAAGAGCAATTGTTAAAGACCCAGATATTATTATTGCGGATGAACCTACTGGTAACTTGGATAGTAAAAATTCTTTAGAAATAATGAATATAATTAAAGCAATTTCTAAGGATAGATTAGTTATACTTGTTACTCATGAAAATGATTTAGCAAAGTTCTTCGCATCAAGAGTAATAGAAATTGAAGATGGTACTATTATTCGTGATTATGAAAATAAAAATGTTGGAGAGCTTGATTATCAAATAGATAATAAATTTTATTTAAAGGATTTTCAAAACTATGAATCTATTAAGGAAAAAGCAATTGATGTAGATGTTTATTCAGATGGTAATGACAAAATAAAATTAGATATAGTAGTAAAAAATGGTAATATTTATATCAAAAGTAATACTAAAGAAAAAATAGAGGTGATAGATGATAATTCAAGTATAGAATTTGTTAATGCACATTATAAAAAAATCGATAAAGATGATGTTAGTAAATATCAATTTGATTTTAATAAAGTTATTAACAAAAATATAAAGAAAAGGTATAGTTCTATATTCAATATTTTTACACTTATTACTAATGGATTTAAGAAAGTATTTGAATTCTCTGTATTAAAAAAGATTTTACTAATTGGATTTGTTTTAGCGGGAATGTTTATAATGTATTCATCAAGTAGTATTGCTGCTAATTTAAAAATAGATGAAGATAATTTTGTTACTTATAATAAAAATTATTTGATATTGCGTAAACAATCTATCAGTCTTGCGGATTATTCAAAATATGAAAATATGGAAAATATTTCCTATATAATTCCCGGAGATTCATCAGTTAGATTTCAAATGAAAGTAAATGATTATTATCAAACAAGTAAGTATACGTATAGTTTGAAAGGTTCTTTGGCTAGTTTAGAAATGATAAGTAAAGAAAACTTAATTTTAGGAAGAATGCCTGAAAACGATTACGAAATTGTGGTAGATAAATTAACAATAAATAATTTGCTTAATGATAATATGCAAGAAATATCTATGGCTGGAATAATAAAAGTAGAAGATTTGCTTAACAGAAGTGTTAGCATAAATAATATGCAGGATTTTACAATTGTTGGTATTACTGATTTACATAGTCCATCAATTTATACAAGTAGAAATGTATTTGTAAACATTTTAGCAAATACTAATAATAATGATATTTATAGTGGTTGGGCAAGAGAAGTTGATGACGGATATAGTAATTCTTTATATGTTGATTACCAACTACTAACAAATGAAATAGAGTTAAAAAAAGGAAGATTTCCTACAAATGATTATGAAGTTTTAGTAAATATTTCTCATGAATATGATATGCCTCTAAATAAGGAAACATCTCTTAAAATAAATGGTACTAAATTAACAGTAGTTGGTTATTATTACAGTAAAACAGGACTTGATTCATATTTAGTTAATAATAATACAATTAAGTATAATTATATTAGTACAACTTCCAGTATTATGATTTATTCTGAAGATAAGGATAAAACTATTGATGAGTTAAGAGAATTAAAACTTAATATAAAGGATACTTATACAGAAAGTAGAAATACTTATTTGAAAAATAGAAGAAGCGTTACTACTAGTAATATAATAATGTCTGGAATAATACTAGGTATTTCCTTAATAGAAATATTTCTTATGATTAGATCTTCTTTCTTATCTAGAATTAAAGAAATAGGTATTTTAAGAGCAATAGGTGTTAAGCGTATTGATATTTATAAAATGTTTATGGGAGAGATAATTGCTATAACTACATTAACGAGTGTCCCTGGCATATTATTTATGACATATATATTAAAGGTTTTATCAACTATACCTATGTTTACTAATTTTTGTATAGTTAATACTTGGGTAGTACTATTTGCTGTTATTCTTGTATATACATTTAATATATTAGTTGGACTTTTACCAGTATTCAATACAGTAAGGAAGACTCCTGCTGCTATATTAAGTAGACATGATTTAGATTAATTTAAGTGTACATTAGTACACTTTTCTTTTAAAAAATATTTATTAGATAATTGTTTCGTGTTATACTATTAGTAGCATCGAAGGAGGATATGATATATATGATAGAAGAGCCAAAATTCAGCATTTTAGAAAGATATGGAGAAGATTATACTAAAAAGGAGTATATTACTAATCCAGCAATTGGTCGTGATAATCAAATTAAAGAATTGATAATGATATTATTAACTCCAGAGAAATCAGCTATTCTAATTGGTAAACCAGGTATTGGTAAAACAGCAATAGTAGAAGGTTTAGCATATGCTATACAACAAGGAAGAGTACCTGATGCTTTAAAAGGTTATAGTGTTATTAATATTAAAACTGCATCTCTTCTTGGTACGATGGCAAATGGTGAGAGTAAAGTTCAAGTAATGATAGATGAATTGAAACAAAAAGAGAAGATTATTTTATTCGTAGATGAAATTCATATGTTAATTGGAGCTACTGATGAGTCTTCACTTGACTTTGCTAATATATTTAAGGAAGGATTAGGTCGTGGTACTATTAAAGTTGTTGGTGCTACTACTACTGAAGAGTACGAACGATATATTTTAAGAGATAAGGCATTTACTAGGCGTTTCCAAAAGGTAGAAGTACCTGAACCAACTAGAGATGAAACCATTGCTATTATGATGGGAACACTTCCTAAAATTGAGAAAACAACTGGTGCTAAGATGAAGTATACTGATTGGATTAAGCAACAAATTATGGGATTTATGGTGGATTTAACTAGTGAATATAAACGTGTATATGAAATAGGGTCTAGATATCCAGATATTTCTTTGACTCTATTAAAACAAGCATTTTCTCATGCTATATTTGATAACCGTAAAGAAGTGGATATATTTGATGTAGAATACGCAATACTTAATACCAAAAATGTGTATCCAGATGTAATCACTAAAGATATGCCTACCTTTTATAAAATGTTTAAAGATATAATTGCTGAAGAAAAAGAAGACCAACAAAAGGAAGAGGTTCCGGTATGGAATACTAATTCTAATGCTCCAATTACTACACCAGTTTATGAAGGTGTTGAGCCAGCATGGGATGAAGCACCAAAGCAAGAAGTAAAGGAAGAAATGAAAGAAGAGCCAAAGGTGGTAGATACAGTTAATACACTTGATGTTAGTATTTATCAAAATAATGAACGTAATACTTTAACTGCTCCAGATAAGAAAGATTATAGTACTGTTCAAACTGCAACTCCAGATAGCTTTACATATCCAGAAATATCTATTAATCAAGTAAATACAAGTACTAATACAAGTGTTAGTGCTGATGATGATATAGAAATATTGTAAGAGTGTGTCAAGTACACACTTTTTTTCTTGCACAAAAAACATACATTATTATATACTACTAGTAAGTACACTAAAATATTGGAGGATATTTAGGTATTGAGCGCCAGATCTTAAAGGTTGACGAGGTTAGTAGTGTTCGAAAATTCGGCGGGTGCTGCTACGGACTAGTGATTCGTTATGTATATTACAAAAAGTAAAATCAAAATTACAACAAAAAATATACTTCCACTAATTGTTTTTGTTGTGGAGGAATTTTATGTGTGGAATTGTGGGATACATAGGTAAAAAAACCAACCTTAAAAAGGTTTTAATTGAAGATTTAAAAGTTTTAGAATACCGAGGATATGATTCTTCTGGTGTTGCTATTTATGACGGAAATATTAATATTGTTAAATCAAAAGGTAAGATTAGTGAATTAGAAAATAAATTAAAAAATATTGATATAAAAGATGCAACTTTAGGTATAGCACATACTAGATGGGCTACTCATGGAGAAGCTAATGATATTAATTCACATCCTCATCGTAATGGAAAAGTTACCTTAGTTCATAATGGAATTATTGAGAATTATAGTGAATTAAAAAAGGAATTAATAAAAAAGAGATATAGTTTTGAATCAGATACTGATACTGAAGTAATATGCGCACTTTTAGATGATATATTAAAAGAGGAGACTAATCATGTAAAAGTAATTAAAAAAGCAACAGAGTTATTAAAAGGTTCTTATGCTTTAGGTATTATTTTTGATGATGATTTTAACCATTTGTATGCTGTTAGAAAGGATAGTCCTTTAATAATAGGTGTATGCAATGACTGTAACTTAATTGCGTCAGATGTAACAGCTATTATTGGTCATACTAAAAGTTATATGTTAATAAGCGATTATGAAATCGTTAAATTATCAAATGATAAAGTAGAAGTATTTGGTAATGATTTAAAACCTATCAGTAAAGAAATATTAGAAGTATCATGGGATATTAATCAAGCACAAAAGGGTGGATATAGTCACTTTATGCTAAAGGAAATTCATGATGAACCAAGTGTGTTAAAAGATACTATTTCTTCATATATAGAAAATGTTGATACTTTAATAAAAAAGATGCCTGATTTATCTAAATATAATAATATTCATATTGTAGCTTGTGGTAGTGCAATGCATGCAGGTCTTGTAGGTAAAAGCCTGATAGAAGAATATGCGATGATTCCAGTAACTGTGGAACTTGCTAGTGAATATCGTTATAAAAGAAATTTTTATGATGATAAGACATTAGTAATATTTATATCACAATCAGGAGAAACTGCCGATACTATAGCAGCTTTAAGAAATGTTAATAATGATGGTATTGATACATTGGCTATTGTTAATGTAGTTGGTTCTACTATTGCAAGGGAAGCAAAAGAAGTTTTATATATTAGAGCAGGTGTAGAAATTGCTGTTGCTACTACTAAGGCTTATACTTTGCAAGTTGCTATGCTAGTACTTATTGCTATTAATTTAGGATACATTAATAAAAAAATAGAAAGAGATACTGCTGATGGGGTATTAAAAGAATTTGCAACTATTCCTAGTCTAATTGAAAAAATAATCAATGATGAGGATAAATGTATTGAAATAGCAAAAGATATTTATAAAGCTAAAGATGTATTCTTCCTAGGTAGAGGAGTAGATTATTCACTAAGTATGGAAGGTAGTTTAAAATTAAAAGAAATATCTTATATTCATAGTGAAGCATACGCAGCAGGTGAATTAAAACATGGTACTATATCTTTAATAGAAGAAGGAACCAATGTTGTTGGATTAATGAGTGTTAATAGTTTAGCACCAAAATTAATCAGTAATGTTAAGGAAACTCTAGCAAGAGGAGCTAAAGTTACTATGATTGTTACTAGTGATTTATCACATTTAATAGATTTTAATTGTCATAAAATTGTCATAAAGAAGGTTCATAATATGTTACAACCTATATTAATTGTTGTGCCATTACAATTAATTGCATTTGAAGTAGCAAAACTAAAAGGATGTGACATTGATAAGCCTAGAAACTTAGCTAAATCAGTAACAGTTGAATAAAATAAAAAAGGGGATTAAATTAATTAATCCTCTTTTATTATTAAGTTATTGTTATCTACATCAACAGTAATGGTACTATTAAATTTTATTTTGTCATTGATAATATCATTTGCTATTAATGTTTCTAGATTTCTACTTACATATCGTTTTATAGGTCTAGCTCCAAATTTTTCATCGTATGATTCATTTATGATAAAATCTTTAGCTCTTTGAGTGACATCTATTTTTATTTTTTTATCACTCAATCTGTTTTCAATGTTTTCAATAATTTTATCCAATATTTGATATACAACTTCTTTAGATAATGATTTAAATACTATTATTTCATCGATACGGTTAATGAATTCTGGTTTGAAAGTATGTTTTAATTCGCTCATAACTAACTCATTAGCATTTTCTTTATTTTCTAGTATGTATTCACTACCTAAGTTAGATGTCATAATGATAATAGTATTTTTAAAGTCAACTGTTCTTCCTTGGGAGTCAGTAATTCTACCGTCATCTAGTATTTGTAACAATATGTTGAATACATCTTTGTGAGCTTTTTCTATTTCATCAAATAATACAATGCTGTATGGATTACGTCTAACGGCTTCTGTTAATTGACCACCATCATCGTATCCAACATAACCTGGAGGTGAACCAATTAATCTAGCGACTGAATGAGATTCCATGTATTCACTCATATCAATACGAATCATGTGTTTTTCGTCATCAAATAATTCATATGCTAGAGTTCTTGCTACTTCAGTTTTACCAACACCAGTTGGACCTAAGAATATAAATGAACCAATAGGTCTATTTGGGTCTTTAATACCAGCTCTTGCTCTTATTATTGCATCACTTACTAATTTTAATGCTTCATCTTGACCTTTAACACGTTTTTTCATGTTGTCTTCAAGATGTAGTAATTTATCTTTTTCACTACCAACTAGTTTACTAACTGGTATATTTGTCCATTTTGATATGATAGCAGCAATTGATTCATCATCAACTGTGTCACTAAGTACTTTAGAATCTGCTTTTTGACGTAATTCCTCTAATTCTTTTTCAAGAGTAGGAATTACTCCGTGACGTAATCTAGCAGCTGTTTCTAAATCATAGTTATCTTCAGCTCTTTCTAAATCACGATGAGCATTTTCTATTTCTTCTTTTTTCTTGTTAACTTTTTCATTTATAGCTTTTTCTTCTTCCCAATCATGACGAAGTTTGTTCTCATCTTGTTTTAAACTATATATTTTATCATCTAGTTCTTGTAGTCTTTTCTTAGATATTTCATCTTTTTCTTTCTTTAATGCTTCTTTTTCTATTTGCAATTGCATTATTGTTCTAGTTAGGGTATCTAATTCTACTGGAACTGATTCCATTTGTACTTTTATAGTTGCACAAGCTTCATCGACTAAGTCAATGGCTTTATCAGGAAGAAATCTATTTGTTATATATCGGTCGGATAGGGTAGCTGCTGCTACTAAGGCTTTATCTTTAATACTTACACCATGATATACTTCAAATCTTGATTTAAGACCACGAAGTATTGTAATAGTATCAAGTACTGTTGGTTCACTTACTTGAACTTTTTGAAAACGACGTTCTAGTGCTCCATCTTTTTCGATATATTTACGATATTCATTTAATGTAGTAGCACCAATACAGT
>OLHG01001056.1_pt1 | contig 17922 bp, 17 predicted proteins | sample 1605971 | NCBI WGS metagenome assembly OLHG01 (sample SAMN03283289) | human gut metagenome | biome: human-associated habitat; material: feces | host: Homo sapiens | place: Peru | collected 2012 | reverse complement strand
CATATATTATATCAGAAAAATGATTTTTTTTGAATAATTGTTTTGACTTTTTTTGACTTTTGTTATATAATCTTAGTCTGTGAGGTGAAATACTGGTGAATTTTGATGGTAATTCGGTTCTTTTTTCTTCTTTTTTAGCAGGTGTTTTACTTATTAGAAGTGAAATTGGATATGGAGAAGTATCTTGGTTACTTAATGATTTTAGTAATAAACTTAATGTTTATGTTGATGATGAAAAAGAAGATAATAGTGTTATTAATAATTTTGCTTTATTTACTGATAAGTATATATGTTTAAAGAATAATTATGATGAGTTTGTTTCTTTTAATAATCATTATATTAAGGTTAATGATTATTTATATGGACTTACTACTGGTGATGTCAGAAGTTATTTTGGCATTCCAGATAAGAAGAAGTCGATTTTTTCTAGGATTAAAATAAAAACTAAAGTTTCGTAATAAAATGTAACCTATAAAGAGGACAAAATAAAAAAGCCAATCCTCTTTATAGGTTTTTATTATGTCTTGATGTATAATATAAGAAAGTGGTGATGATTATGTCAAAAATATTATTTACAGATATTCAAATACAAAAATTAAGAAAAAACAAATGGATTAAAAATATTACTAGTAAAGGAATAACTTATACTGATGATTTTAAAATAAAATTAGTTAAAGAATGTGAAGATTATAAAAAATTTCCTAGAAATGTTTTTGAAGAATGTGGAATTACTCCAGAAATAGTTGGTGATACAAGAATACACAGTTGTGCTAAAAGATGGAGAAAACAATATAAAAATACAGGAGAACTAAAAGATACTAGAAAAGAATCATCTGGTAGGCCCTTAAAACGTGAACTATCCGATAAAGAAAAATTAGAACGTGCAGAAGCTAGAATTAAATTACTTGAGGCTGAGAATGAATTATTAAAAAAAAACGAATTGATAGAAATGGGGCTTTTAACAGATATCAAATCAATATCAAATTTGAAGTAATTAAATATGTTATAAATAAATATCAATTAAAAGGTATGACAACTTATTTATGCAACTGTATAGGTGTTTCTAAATCTGGATATTATACCTATTTAAGTAATGAGAATAAGAGAATAGAAAAAGATAAAAAAGATAAAGAAGATTTTGAGTGGATATTAAAAGCATATAAATTTAAAAAACGAAAAAAAGGTTCAAGACAAATAAAAATGGTTTTAGATAATGAATTTAATATTCATTTCAACTTAAAGAAAATAAGAAGATTAATGAAAAAATTCGGATTAAAATGTCCAATAAGACAAGCCAATCCATATAGAAGAATGATGAAAGCAACACAAGAACATACAACGTGCGACAATTTAGTAAATAGAATTTTTAAAACAGGAATACCTTATAATATTTTACTAACAGATATAACATATTTATTTTATGGAAATAATAAAAAATGTTATTTATCTACTATAAAAGATGCAGAGACAAACGAAATCATTGCTTATTATATAAGTGAAAATATGACATTAGATATATCTTTAGAAACAATAAAAAAACTTCATAGAAAAAGAAAGTTAATGTTATCTGAAAAAGTTATTATTCATTCAGATCAAGGAGTGCATTATACAAGTCCTAAATTTCATAACTTGTTAAAAAAATATAACATTCAACAATCAATGTCTAGAAGAGGTAATTGTTGGGATAATGCACCTCAGGAATCATATTTTGGTCATATGAAAGATGAGTTAAATTTAGATACTTGCTTTACATTTAGAGATGTATGTAACGAAATTAAAGAATATATTGAATATTATAATAATTTTAGATACCAATGGAATTTAAAAAAGATGACTCCTGTTCAATACAGAAATCATCTTTTAGAATCCATTACTTAATTAGACTTTTTTTATTTAGTCCTTGACAAAGGGTTCATTTTAATTTCAAATCTTGGTCTTTTTTTCAAAAAAAATGCATTTTATGTGACATAAAAAGCAGGTGGAAAAAATGTGATATATATATTTTTTGGTGTTAAAATTTTGGGTTTATTAGTAAGTAGGCTAAGATATTATTGTCTTGGTCTTTTAAAATTTAAAAAAAGAAGAAATAAAATGAAATACATGTATTTAAAACCAGAATTAAAAAACTTGTCTCAAAGAGAAAAACTGCATTTATGAAATAATTCAAAGGACTTATACGAGATAATATTTCAGAAAAATTAGGATTAATCGAATAAAATAAAGAAAAATATGATATTACTAAAAATGTGATTTTGCTAAATAAGTTTAAGACTATACATTATTAGTAATAATAAATTAATAGTAATTGAATATACTACAAATGTATACTATAGTTGACATTTTCATAAAAATGTAGTATATTTATATTGCACTGAAAAGTGTGAAAATGTTTTTCGCTTCTGGATGGTGCGAATAATAAATGATTCCAGGCGACAATGTTTTTCGCTTCCAGGTGGTGCGACTAATAAATGATCCTGGTTGAAAATGTGAATAACTTCATCAAACGATGGAGTTTTCTTTTATTTTGTGATATATTAATATTGTAGAAAGGAATTAAAAATGAATAAATTATATATAATTACTGGACCTGCTGGAGTTGGTAAAAGCACTATTAGTTATGAAATAGGAAAACGATTAGAAAAATCTGTAGTTATCGAAGGAGATACAATTTATAACTTTTTTGTCGGTGGTAGAATTAGTCCTTGGAAAGAGAATGCTCCTTTAGATTTATTTTGGAATAATTCTATTATGCTTATTAGGTCTTATTTGGAAAACGGATATGATGTTGTGTTTAATTATATTATTAAAAGGGATAATTTAGAAAGACTACAAAAAGAATTTTCTAGTTATGATTTAATATTTAAGTGTTTGTTAGTAAATGAAGAAACCATTATTAAAAGAGATTTATTAAGACCGGTAGATTGTCAAATGAAAGATAGATGTATTATTTTATTAAAGAACTTTATTGAGTGTAATTTTGATAAAAAATATATTGTTGATAGTTCTGATTTGTCGATCGAAGAAACGGTTAATCAAATACTAAAATAAGATAGTTGACAGTAACTATCTTATTTTTTATTAATTCTATAAAAGTTAATCGAAGGAGTATTAAATAATCTGAAATTTACTCTAGATACTCCGATACCATTTGATACATATAAATCAATATCATCTACTTTATAATACTTATCATAATATTTTTTAGCGTTTGTAGGTAAGAAGAAATTTTTTATGTAAGGGATATTAATTTGTCCGTTATGTGAATGACCTGCCATAACGATATTGGGTTTTAATCCTTTGATACTATCAATATAGTCTGGTTCGTGCATTATTATTATTTTATAAATATTTTCTTCGTTTGTTAGTTTAGATAATACACTTTCATTGAATTCACCAGTGCTTATTCCTCCGATAAATATTTTTTGATTATTTTTGCTATAGATAAAATCATAATTATTTTCTAGTAATATAAAATCAGATTCTTTGTAAATATTTCTTATTTTTTCTATATCAATAGAGTAGTCGTGATTACCAATTACTGAGTATTTTCCATATTTAGCATTTATTTTTTTAAATGTTTCTTTTAAATATTTAATATCTTTATTAGTTATATTGCTATCTTGGTCTATTAAATCTCCAGTAAATACAACAATATCTGGATTAATTAAATTGATTTCATTAACGATATCATTAATTCTATCTTTGGTTATTATTCTTTTATAATGTAAATCAGAAAAATGTACTATTTTTAGTCCATCAAAATCATTATCAATACTTGTATTAATTACTATTTCATTGGTTTTTAAACCTGATGTAGCAATATATCTTGCATATAAAAAAGTAAGAGATACAATAATAATTAATATTAGAAATACTTTAATTATTTTTTTTATCATATAATATTTGCTCCGATTAGATAAAGTAATATAGTAACAGTATTATGTAAAAAGTGCATACTCATACTAGAAAAGATATTATTAGTTTTAGTATAAAGATAAGCAAAGGTAAATCCTAAAGAACAATATGGTACTAGATATAGTAAAGCAGATATTCCTGTTGAACTAATTACGTGTAATCCTCCGAAAATAAAACCACTTACAAATATATATAACCATTTATTATTTATTATATCTCTTATTCCTTTTCTAAATAATAATTCTTCGGTTAATGGGGCATAAATTGCTACATCTAATAACATTAAGATAGGGAATAATTCAATTCTTTCTCTAACTAATTGTTCGTTTTCAGCAATTTTATTACCTAATATTAAAGTAATTATTACGTTACTTACTATCATAACTATTACTCCGATTAGATATACTTTGAATGCTTCTTCGAAGTTATTAGAGAAATTACTAAAGAATTTTTTGGCGTCTTCTTTTAAAGTTTTATAGTAACTTAGAATAAATATTATTAGTATTATTATATTCCAAATTGATTCATATATCATTTTTTCTTTTATGGTATAACTATCATAATCAATATTAAATATTACTATTGGTAATGATTTTAGTATTAATAAGACTATAAATAGTAAGATAAATTTAATTATATATTTTATTTTTTCTTTCATTTTATCACCTAGAATAATTATATCATAATATATAGAAAAAAAATACTTTATTTTGTATTATTTATAATGTATAATTATATTGAAAGGTATGATGATATGAAAAAAATAATGTTATGTATATTAGATGGAGTGGGAGTAACTGAAAATCATGTAGGTAATGCTTTTTATAATGCTGATACTAAAAATATTGATAAGTTAATTAAAGAGTTTCCTCATACGTTACTTCATGCTTCGGGAGAGTATGTAGGGCTTCCAAAAGGTCAAATGGGTAATTCTGAAGTGGGACATATGACTATTGGGGGAGGTAAGGTTATATTTCAGTCTTTGGAATATATAAATAAGAAAATTGAAGATAATACATTTAGTGAAAATACTGAAATATTAAAAACTATTAATCACGTAAAAGAAAATAATTCTAAACTTCATTTAATGGGACTTTTATCTGATGGTGGGGTACATTCAAGTATTTATCATTTATTTAAATTATTAGAAATATGTAAGGAAAATGATTTAAAGGAAGTATATATTCATATTATTACTGATGGAAGGGATACGCTTCCTACTAGTTCGGTAAAATATATTAAGATGCTTGAAGATAAGATTAATTCTTTAGGTATTGGTACTATTGCTAGTGTTGGGGGAAGATATTATGCAATGGATAGGGATAATAGATATGAAAGAATTAAAAAGTATTATGATGTTATTGTAAAAGGAGATAATTATAAGGAAAAAGATGTGTATGATGTAATTAATTCTAGTTATAATAATAATGTTACTGATGAATTTATTGTGCCATTTCTAGTTAATAAAAATGGTATGATAGATAGTAATGATGGAATAATAATTTATAATTTTAGACCTGATAGATTAAGGGAAATAATTACTGTTTTAACAGATGATAATGGTACTTATTTTGATATTAAGAAATTAGATAATGTTAGTATTGTATCAATGATGAAAGTATCAGAAAAGTTAACTAGTAGATATGCTTTTAGTTTAGAGAGAATTGATAATCCACTTGGTGTTTATTTAGATAGTTTAGGTTATAGTCAACTTAGAATTGCAGAAACAGAAAAATATGCTCACGTTACTTATTTCTTTGATGGTGGAAAGGAAAGAGAATTAAAGGGTTCAAAAAGGGTATTAATTCCTTCCCCTAAAGTTGCAACTTATGATTTACAACCTGAAATGAGTGCTTATGAAATAAATAAATCTTTACTTGAAGAAGTTAATAATAAGAAATATGATTTAATTGTTTTAAACTACGCTAATGGTGATATGGTAGGGCATACTGGTAATTATGATGCTGCAGTTAAGGCAGTTGAAACAGTAGATAAATGTTTATATGAATTATATGAAAAATTACATAATGAATATACTTTTTTAATAACTGCAGATCATGGTAATTGTGAAAAAATGTTAAATGAAGATGGTAGTATTAATACGGCACATACTAATAATAGGGTATTTTTTATAGTAACTGATACTAGTGTTAAGTTAAAAGAAGGTACTTTATCTGATATTGCTCCGACAATTCTTGATTTAATGAATATAGAAAAAAATAAAGAGATGACTGGTAGTAGTTTAATTAAAAGATAGGTGAACTATGAATAAAAAGATTAGAATTGTTATAATAATTCTTTTGGTAATGGTATTAATTTTTTTAGTGGGTTCTTTATTATATAAAGATAATTTAGAACAAAAGGAAGAAAATAAAATTAGAAATACTATTACTGAAATTAAAAAACACTATAATAATAAAGTTATAACTGATAAGGAAACTAAGTTATATATATTAAATAATAATAATTATGAAGAAGTAGGTATGGTAAGTAATAATATACTTTTATCTTTAAAGGATATTAATATTAATACTGAAACTAAATATTTTATTACGGATACTTTTTCTGAAGAATATTATATTTATTATGAAGATGTTATACCAAGTAATGATACTGAAGAAGTTGATTATAGATATAGAAATTATATTCCTTTTGATGAGAATATTGTAACTGGGGATATAACGGAATTTTATAATGATGGTAATTTGATATATAGATTTAATAAGTCTTTTGATTTACCAGTAATTATAAAGGAAGATAATAGTTATTTTGTGGAATTTAACAATAGGTTATTAGAAGTAAAAAAAGATAATGTAGTAAATACTTATAGTAATAATAATAGTGAAATAGAAAAAGCGAAAAGTATTAGAGTAATTGCATATCACGCTTTTTATGATAAATATGATGAAAATGAGAAATGGTGTAGGACTGAAATATGTCATCCAACAACTCAAGTTGAAGAACAAAGTAAATATTTAAAAGAAAATAATTATTTTACATTAAATACTAAAGAGTTATCTTGGTTTATTGATGGAAAAATTAATGTTCCTAAAAAATCAATAATGATTACTATTGATGATGGACTTCTTGCAGAACGTGGTTTGGAAGTTTTTGATAGGTATGAACTTAATGCGACTTTATTTTTAATTACTTCATTATATAAACCAGAATCTTATATAAAAAGCAAGTATATAGAATATCATTCACACGGAAATGATTTACACAAAGTTGGTGTTTGTCCTGGAGGCCAAGGTGGAGGAATTAAATGTTTAGATAAAAATGTACTTATTGATGACTTGAAAACTAGTAGTGAAATACTAGGAGGTAGTACAGTATTTTGTTATCCATTTTATGAATTTAATAACTATTCAATTAGTGTTTTAAAGGAAGCTGGATATACTATGGCATTTGCTGGTTTAGTAGGAAATGGTAGGGTAACTACTGGTACAAATAAGTATATAATTCCTAGATATACTATTACTAGTGATGTATCTTTAGAGGAATTTATTAATATAGTTAAATGAGGTAGTTTTTACTATCTTTTTTTTCTTAATATTAATGTGTCTAATGATACTTAAAAACTTGACTGAATAGTGTTTTTCTTATATAATTTTATTAGGAAGTGATGATATATGATAAAAAATATTATACAAGTAATGAAAAGGTATAGATTTCTATTAGAACAATTAGTTCTTAGAGATTTTAAAGTAAAATATAAAAGAAGTTTTTTAGGGGTAGTTTGGAGTTTATTATATCCATTATTAATGATGGGAGTTATGGCGTTGATATTCTCTAATGTATTTAGATTTAGTGTACCTGGAGTTAATTATTTGGTATATTTAATGACTGGGTTAGTTATGTTTAATTATTTTAGTGAGGCTTCAAATCTATCTATGGGTTCAGTAGTAGCAAACTTTGGTTTAATTAATAAGATATATATTCCTAAATATATTTTTCCATTATCAAAATGTTTATTTGTTGGTATTAATTTTTTACTTACTTTGATACCTTTATATTTAATAATTTTTATAACAGGACAAGGTGTTAATATTTATCATTTATTATTACCATTTGCTTTTATTTGTTTATTTATTTTTACTATAGGTATGGGATTTATTTTATCTACAATTACTGTATTTATGAGAGATATGTTTTATATATATGGAATTATTATAACAGTATGGACTTATTTTACTCCGATTATGTATGATATTTCAATGATTGGTCCAAAATTACAATTTTTATTTAAACTAAATCCATTATATCAATATATAGATTTTGCTAGAACTATTATTTTATATGGTAATTGTCCTAGTTTAACTAGTTTTATTGCTTGTTTAGGAAGTTCGTTATTATTCTTATTAATTGGTTTAGTTGTTTTTAGGAAAAATCAAGATAAATTTATTTATTATGCATAGGTGGTGAAATAATGAAAAGAAATAGTTGTATAAAAGATGAAATAATGATAGATATAGAAAATGTTTCAATGAGATTTAATCTAGGTATTGAAAAGGGTTTTTCTTTCAAGCAATTCTTTGTAGATTTATTTAATCCTAAAAAAAGAAAAAAGAAAAAGAAAGAAGAATTTTATGCATTAAGTGATGTTGATATAAAAGTTAGAAGTGGTGAAGTTATTGGACTTATTGGTAGTAATGGAGCAGGTAAATCAACACTTTTAAAAATAGTAGCAGGAGTTATGAAACCTACCAAAGGTAGTGTAAAAGTAATGGGAAATGTTTGTCCTATGATTGAACTTGGAGCAGGTTTTGATATGGAACTTACTGCTAGAGAAAATATTTATTTGAATGGTGCAATACTAGGATACTCTAAGGAATTTATTGAAAGTAAATTTGATGAAATAGTGAAGTTTTCTGAATTACAAGAATTTCTAGAAGTTCCTGTTAGAAATTTTTCTTCAGGTATGATTGCTAGACTTGCTTTTTCAATTGCTACAATAGTTGACCCAGAAGTATTAATAGTAGATGAAATATTATCTGTGGGAGACTTGGCATTCCAACAAAAAAGTGAAGAAAAAATGCGTTCAATGATTGGTGGAGGTACTACTGTATTATATGTTTCACATTCAGTTGATTCAATTAAGAGTTTATGTGATAGAGTAGTATGGTTAGAACATGGTAAAGTAGTTGAAATTGGTGATACTAAAAAGGTATGTGACCACTATATTGAAACTGTTGTAGGGGAGGAATAAGTATGAAATTATTAACTGTAATAGTTCCTGTATATAATACAGAAAAATATATTAAAAGATGTTTAGATTCACTAGATAATGAAGAAGTAAATGATTTATTAGAAGTCTTAATAGTTAGTGATGGGAGTAAAGATAATGCTATAAATATTGCTAAGGAATATGAAAAGAGATTACCAGATACATTTAAAATAATTGAAAAAGAAAATGGCGGACATGGTTCAACAATTAATAAAGGATTAGAACTTGCTACTGGTAAATATTTTAGAGTATTAGATAGTGATGACTGGGTAGATAATAATGATTTTGTTACTTTTGTTAAGAAATTAAAGGAATTAGATGTAGATTTAGTAGTAACAGATTATAGAAAAGAATTTGTTTATGAAGGAAAAAGTGAAAAATTAGTTTATAAGGATTTGGAACCTAATAAGAAATATGATTTTGATACTTTTGATTTAAAACTATTAAATGGTGAATACTTTGTTATGGCAACTTCAACATATAAAACTGAAGTTCTTAGAAAGAGTAATTTAAAATTAATGGAAAAAACATTCTATGTAGATATGCAATATAATGTTGTACCAATGCCTATGGTTAATGATTTTATTTATTTAGATTTAGATATTTATAGATACTTTATTGGTAGAGTAGAACAAAGTGTAAATACATCATCATTTGTAAAAAATCATAAAAATCATGATAAAGTAGTTAGATATTTAATTGAATATTATACTAATTTAAAGGATATTAGTGATGTAAAAAGAGAATATATAAAAATAATTATTAAATATATATTATTTACTCATTATTCAATATATTGTATTTATTTTAAACATAAAAAAGAAGGATATAAACTAGTAAAAGAATTTGATAAATATTTATATGATACAAATAAGGATTTATATGAAGTTAGTGATGTTTCTTTTATTAAGGTATATAGAAAATTGAAGTTTACTCCGACTTTATTAGTAATAAACAAAATGAAAAATACTTTAGTTAAATTTGGAAAGAGAATGATGTCTAGATGAAAAAAATATTAGTTATTACTTGGTTTTATCCACCAGTTAATTCTTCGGAAGGATTAGTTACTTATAAGCTTTTAAATAATTCTAAATACGAATATGATGTTTTTACTCAAAAGAATTCTGCTTCTTGGAGTTATGGAAATAAAGAAACATTAGAAAATAAAGATAATGTTAATTCTATATTTGCTAAATCTAATAATTTAAAAGATTGGAAAAAGGAAGCAATTGAATACTTTAAAAATAATAAAGATAAATATGATATAGTTATGACTAGGTCTATGCCTCCAGAATCACACGAAGTAGGATTAAAAATAAAGAAAATTAAACCTAGTATTAAATGGATAGCATCTTTTGGAGATCCAATTGCTAATAATCCTTATGTTAATTTGAGTAAAAAAATGGATAATACAAGATTACTTATTAGAATTAAAAGATTACCTAAGAATATTGCAAGAAATCTAGTTAGAAAATGTATTACAGAAAATCCAATTCAAGATAAAACTATTAAGTATTCTGATATGATTATTTTTAATTCAGAAGAACAAAAGAAATATATGTTAGGAAATAAATATAAAGATAAGAATAGTATTGTTTTAGCACATTCTTATGATGAAAAGTTATATCCTAATAAAGTAAAAAAATATGAAGATAAAATACATATTACTTATATAGGTCATTTAGATAGAATAAGAACACCAAGAATATTTTTAGAAGCAATAAAAGAATTAAAAAATGAAGATGAAGATTTATTCAAGAAACTTGAGGTTGATTTTTATGGTAATTTATGTAGTGATGATAAATTATATATATTTGATAACTATTTGTATGATATAGTAAAATATAAGAAACAAGTATCATACTTAGAAAGTTTAAAAATAATGAAAGAAACTAATTTCTTATTACATATAGATGCTAATTTAAGTTTAGTTAATAATGAAAATATCTTTTTTGCAGCAAAGCTTGCTGATTATATTGGTAGTGGTACTCCGATTATTAGTATTACTATGTTAGATGGGGCAAGTGCTAATATATTAAGAAATATAAATGCTTTAGTTTTAACTTATAGTAAATCAGATATTAAGAATTATTTAAGAAAAATAGTTTATAATAATTATAAATTCGAATTAAATAAAGAAACATCTTTGGAATATAGTTCTAAAGAAGTAGCAAAGAAATTTGATAATATGGTTTCTTCAGAATTAGGAGTAAAAAATGAAAACTAAATATTTAATAATTGGTGGTGGTATCTCAGGATTAACACTAGCAAACTATGTTGATGATTATTTAATAATTGAAAAAGAAAATGAAGTTGGTGGATATTGTAAAACAATTAAAAAAGGAGATTATATTTGGGATTATGCAGGACATTTCTTTCATTTTAAAACTGAAGAATTTAAAACTAAATTTTTAGATGTTATTCCTAAAGAAGATATAATCTATCAAGATAAATGTACTAAAATATTATATAAAAATAAGTTAATAGATTATCCTTTTCAAACTAATATTCACGAACTAGATAAAGAGGAATTTATTGATTGTTTGTATGATTTATTTACTAAAGAAGAAAAAGATAATTATGATAATTTTTTAGATATGTTATATGGTAAATTTGGTAAAAGTATTGTAGAAAAGTTTTTAAAACCATATAATGAAAAGTTATATGCAATTGATTTAACAAAACTAGATGTTGATGCAATGGGAAGATTTTTCCCTTATGCTGATAAAGAAGCAATTATTAGAAATATGAAAGAAAGTAATAATAGTTCTTATAATAATAGTTTCTTATATCCAAAAAATGGTGCTGGTTCATTTATTAAAGTATTAAGTGATAATTTAGATAAGAATAAAATATTATTAAATACAGAGGTAAAAAGTATTGATATAGAAAATAAAAAAGTAACTTTATCTAGCGGGAAAGAAATTAATTATGAATATTTAATTAATACTATATCTTTACCTAAATTTATAAAGTTAACTAATAAAAATCTAGAACTTGCTAATTCGTTATCTTATAATAAAGTTTTAGTATTTAATCTAGGATTTAATAAAAAATCTAATTTAACTAAAGAACATTGGTTATATATTCCTAGTAAAGAATGTAATTACTATAGAATAGGATTTTATGATAATATCTTAAATCAAGATAAACTTAGTATGTATGTTGAAATAGGATATGGTAAAGATGATATAATTAGTGAAGAAGAAATAAAAAGACAATTAGATTTAACTATTAATAATTTATTAGAACAAGGTATTATAGATAAAGATACTAGATTATGTGATTATGTTTCTATAGTTATGGATCCGGCATATGTACACATTAATAGTGTTACAGATAAAGAAGTAAAAAAATACTTTAAAGATATGGAAAAATATAATGTATATAGTATTGGTAGATATGGTGGTTGGACTTATTGTTCTATGGAAGACTGTATGTTAGAGGCAAAGAATTTATCAGAAAAAATAAACTAAAAACTTTAAAAAGAAAAAGAGTTGAGTGTTATGGAAAAATATTATAAGGTAATGTATAAAGATAGTGCAAATAGTTTTTATAATCTATTAGAAGACTATCTAGTTAATAATAAAAAAGAATTTATTGTTACTGCTAATCCTGAAACTTTTATGAAATCTTTAGAAGACAAAGAAGTTACTAAATTATTATCTGATAAAAATACTCTTTTAGTACCAGATGGAATTGGTATAGTAAAGTCTTCAAAAATGTTAGGATATGATATTACTGAAAGAATTACTGGTATTGATATTGCTTATGAATTATTAAAATTAGGTAATAAATATCATAAAAAAATCTATTTATTTGGTTCAATGCAAAAAGTAATAGATATGATGTTAGAAGTATTAAAAAAAGATTATCCTAATCTAATAATAGTTGGTAGTTCTAATGGATATGTTAATGATAAAGATAAAGTCTTTGATGAAATATCTAAATTAAAACCTGATATTGTTTTAGTAGCACTTGGTATTCCTTTACAAGAAAAGTTAATATATAAACATTTAAATAAATTTGATAAAGGTATTTTTGTTGGAGTAGGTGGTTCTTTTGATGTAATTAGTGGTTATAAAAAAAGAGCGCCTAAGATATTTATTAAATTAAATTTAGAATGGTTATATAGAATAATAAAAGAACCAAAAAGAATTAAAAGATTTTTTGAATCTAATGTTAAATTTATGATTTATAATTATAAATTAAGAAAATCTAGGAGGTAGTAAATGATTAAAGTAATGACTGTTTTTGGTACTAGACCAGAAGCAATAAAGATGGCACCTTTAGTAAAAGAATTAGAAAGTAGAAAAGAAATAAAAAGTATTGTTTGTGTTACAGCACAACATAGAGAAATGTTAGACCAAGTTTTAGAAGTTTTTGATATAAAACCAGATTATGATTTAAATATTATGAAACCAGGTCAAACCTTATCTGAAATAACTAGTAGAGTATTAATGGGATTAGAAGAAGTAATAAAGAAAGAAGAACCAAATGTTATTTTAGTTCACGGAGATACTACTACTACATTTGCTGGAGCACTTGCTGCATTTTATAATAAAGTAGATATAGGTCACGTTGAAGCAGGTCTTAGAACATATAATAAATATTCGCCATTTCCTGAAGAAATGAATAGACAAATGGTTGATAGAGTAACTGATATGTTTTTTGCTCCAACGGAAGTATCAAAAAATAATTTACTTATTGAAAATATTAATGAAGATAAAATCTATATAACAGGCAATACTGCCATTGATGCAATGAAATATACTGTAAAAGAAGATTATAACAATGAAATATTTGATTATATTGGTAATGATAGAATGATATTACTAACCGCTCATAGAAGAGAAAATTTAGGAGAACCTATGTATAATATCTTTAGGGCAGTAAAAAGATTAGTGGAAGATATTCCTAATATTAAAGTAATTTATCCAATTCATTTAAATCCTAATATAAGAAAAATAGCAGATGAAGTAATAGGACATAATGATAGAATAAAAATAATTGAACCTCTTGAAGTAGTAGATTTTCATAATTTTATAAATAAAAGTTATATAATTTTAACTGATAGTGGTGGAATTCAAGAAGAAGCACCATCACTTGGTAAACCAGTTTTAGTTTTAAGAGATACTACTGAAAGGCCAGAAGGAATAACTGCAGGAACATTAAAACTAGTAGGAACAAATGAAGAAGAAATATATAATAATGCTAAAATATTATTAGAAAATGAAACAGAATATAATAAAATGAGTCACGCTTGTAATCCATATGGTGATGGTACAGCAAGTAAGCAAATAGTAGATGCAATAATTGAAAAATATAGGTAGGTGTAAGAATGAAAATATTAGTAACAGGTGGAACTGGATTTATTGGTAGTCATACGGTAGTAGAATTATTAAATAGTGGCTATGAAGTAATAGTAATTGATAATTTATCTAATTCTAAAATAGATGTTGTAGATAAAATAAAGAAAATAACTAATAAGAATTTTGACTTTTATGAAGAAGATGTTTGTAATAAAGAAGCATTAGAAAAGATATTTAAAGAAAATAAAATAGATGCAGTAATACATTTTGCAGGATATAAAGCAGTTGGAGAATCTGTAGAAAAACCATTAATGTATTATAGAAATAATTTAGATAGTACATTTAGTTTATGTGAAGTAATGAGTAAATATGGTTGTAAGAATTTTGTCTTTTCTTCATCTGCGACAGTATATGGTACACCAAAAAGTTTACCAATTAAAGAAGATTTTCCTATTGGAGACACTACTAATCCATATGGAACTAGTAAAGTAATGAATGAAAGAATATTAACAGATATTTATAATTCAGATAATTCTTGGAATATTGCTTTACTTAGATATTTTAATCCAATTGGAGCACATAAAAGTGGTTTAATTGGAGAAAATCCTAACGATATTCCAAATAATTTAATGCCTTACATTGTTAAAGTAGCAACTGGAGAATTACCAATTTTAAATATATTTGGTGATGATTATGATACAATTGATGGAACTGGAGTAAGAGATTATATTCATGTTGTTGATTTAGCAAAAGGACATATTAAAGCAATTGAATGGGTACTTAAAGGTAATGGAATAGATGCTTTTAATCTAGGAACTGGTAATGGATATAGTGTACTTGAACTAGTTAATGCTTTTAAAAAATACAATAATGTAGATGTTCCATATAAAATAGTAGGAAGAAGAAGTGGAGATATTGCTTCTTGTTATGCTGATGTTAGTTATGCTAAAAAAGTTTTAGGCTGGGAAAGTGTTTATGGTATTAAAGATATGGTAATAGATGCTTATAATTTTGTAAAAAATAACAAGTAGTATTGAAAAATAAATAAAACTATTATATAATTTATATAGTAGTTTTTTTGAGGTGAAATTATGGGGATTAAGGAAATTTTATTAATGGTTGGAGTAACTTTCTTATTTACGGTATTTTTTATTCCAGTAGTAAAGAAAATTGCTAATCATATTGGAGCATTAGATATTCCAAATGAAAGAAAAGTACATAAGGTACCAATTCCAAGATTAGGTGGTTTAGGAATATATGCTGGTTTCTTATTAGGTTATATGTTATTTTGTAATGAATCGTTGCAAATGAATTCAATACTTATTGGTAGTTTTATTATAATTATAACTGGTATAATTGATGATATTAAACCAATACCTGCGAAATATAAATTTTTAGGTCAAGTTGCTGGGGCAGCAGTAATACCATTATATGGTGGTATTATTCTAAAAGATATTAGTGCTTTTGGATTAAATATTGATTTTGGTTTTTTAAGTATTCCAGTAACTATTCTATTTATAGTATCAATAATTAATTGTATTAATTTAATTGATGGATTAGATGGACTTGCTGGAGGGCTTGCTTCGATATATTTTTTAACAATTGGAATAATAGCAATGATGCTTAATAATTCAAATGGATTAGATATAGTTTTAACATTTATAATGTTAGGTTCTACACTAGGTTTCTTATGGCATAATTTTAATCCAGCATCAATATTTATGGGAGACTCTGGTAGTATGTTTTTAGGATATATTATATCAGTAATTGCTTTATTAGGTTTTAAAAATGTAACATTAACATCATTTATTGTTCCAATGTTATTGCTTGCTATTCCGATATTAGATACATTCTTTGCTATATTAAGAAGAATTATTAATCATAAACCTATAACTATGCCAGATAAAAATCATTTACATCATCAATTACTTAGAATGAAGTTTTCGCAAAGAAAAACAGTATTAATTATATATATGGTTGATATATTATTTGCAATAGCATCAATTATATATGTTCTAGGAGATAGTCTTCAAGGAATAATTGTTTATGTAATATTACTTATTATTACTTTAATATTTATATTTAAAACCAATATTATTTGGGATAGAACTAAGAAGAATAAGAATTAATTATTCTTTTTTCTATTTTTATCTAAGAGTATGATATAATATAATTATATTAGAAATAATAATGAGGTGCGAAATGAATAATAGTGTTAGATTAACCCTTCCCACTATGAAGGATATATTTGGAACAGATGATTACGATACAGGTCAATTAAGAGCGATAGCAAAATATGGGACAGCAAGCAATGTAACAGATTTGGCTTTGTTAAGTGGTGCAGATCCATATAGGTATAATGGAAATATTTATGAGGGAGCATATTTTACTAGGTCACAAGAAAGTGTTGATATGGGCTATCTTTTAGTTTATGAAGGTGGTTGGTGTGGCATTAATAGAAATAGTTATACTAGAGATAAATGTATTAGACCAGTTATTGATATGCCTTCAAATTATATAGAATTATGTAAAAATAGTAGATTTAATGATAAAGATGTTAGGGAAGTAGATTTTGGTGAATATCCACAAAATGCTCCTCCAAAAGATATACAAGAAATGCTTGAAGAAAAATATAGAAAAGGTGAATTTAAATTAACTGGAGCTAGTTATACTTTTAATAGATTTGATAATATTAAAGCAATTGATAATTCTCCGTTTGAACCTGTTAAATATAATGAGTATGAATATAATGGTAAAAAATATATTAGAACAACTGTGGAGTCAAATTACATTGTTTTAAATAATGGTGAATGTCTTCGTGATGCAAAGGGAAGTTATGTTTGGATTGAAGTATCACCAGTTACTTGGTTGATTGATACAGAAGAACATAAGTTAATTTCTAAATATTGTTTACTTTCAGGAATTAGATTTGATAAAGAAGATTTATATGATGGAGATTTTTCTAAAACAGAAATGTATGATTATTTAGAAAAATATATGTCAAAAGAAATGATGCAAGGTACTTTAAAAACATATGTTAGTAGTAAACCTAAAACTGTTAATTCATATGGATTTAATTTTGAAAAAGTAAGTGAAGAAGATATAATAAGAGGTTCTGTTGAAAGTGGAATAGCGGTATTTTTACATGGTCCATCTTCTGAAGGCAAAAGTGCTAGAGTAAAACAAATTGATCCGGATTGTGAAATAATTTATCTTCGCAATGCTACACCAGATAGTTTAAATGGAAAAAGTGTATATAACACCGAAACAGGGGAAATGATTGATGTTCCTCCGACTTGGTTAAAAAAATTAAAAGAAAAGTGTGAACGAGAACCAGATAAACTACATATTTTGTTCTTTGATGAAATAACTAATGCTCTTCCAAGTATCCAAGGTATAGCATTTAATATAGTTTTAGATAGAGAAGTAAATGGTATTTGGAAATTACCAGATAATGCTAGAATAGTA
>OLHG01001053.1_pt1 | contig 17962 bp, 15 predicted proteins | sample 1605971 | NCBI WGS metagenome assembly OLHG01 (sample SAMN03283289) | human gut metagenome | biome: human-associated habitat; material: feces | host: Homo sapiens | place: Peru | collected 2012 | reverse complement strand
TGCAGGTCTACCGCTCCTCCGGTGCCGGCGGCCAGCACATCAACAAGACCTCTTCTGCTGTCCGTCTGATCCACAAGCCCACCGGCGTCGTGGTCAGCTGCCAGACCCAGCGCAGCCAGTTCCAGAACCGCGACTACGCGATGGAAATGCTGAAGGCAAAGCTGTATCAGATTGCCCAGCAGCAGCACATGGACAAGATCGAGGATATCAAGGGCGTCCAGAACGAGATCGCATGGGGCCACCAGATCCGCAGCTACGTCTTCATGCCCTACACGATGGTCAAGGATCACCGCACCAACTACGAGACCGGCAATGTGGATGCCGTTATGGACGGCGACCTCGACGGTTTCATCTTTGCTTACCTCAAGGCCGCCAGCCGCGGGGAGCTGCAGGATACCTGATCTGCCCGAACCAAAAAGCGCCCGCACTTCGCGAGAAGTGTGGGCGCTTTTTTCCTTGCAGCGGGGCGGGGCCTATGCTGCGCTATGGTCATTTTGTCGAGCACGGACAGTTCAGTGCGCTGTCTGCCCTCAGGATGGGCAGACTGCACATCATTTCAGCACAAGTTCATCTGCCAGCGCATCCATCTGCGCCTTGGCCGCTTCATTGGCGGCAGAACGGATGGTGACGACATTCTCACAGACGGTGATGTTCTTCATACCCTCCAACTCGGCGCGCATGAGCTTGGCCGCCATGGGGGCCCACGTGCCGTTCTCCATCAGGCCGACGGTGCGGCTCTGGAAGTTCTTGGTCTTGAGATGGGCCAGCAGATTTTCCATCGGCGGGAAGAGGAAGCCGTCGTAGGTGGCACAGGCCAGCACGATCTTGCTGCAGCGGAAGGCTTCGGTCACGGCGTAGGAGACGTCGGTGCGGGTCAGATCCATCTCCACGACCTTGGCTCCCTTGGCGCGGAGCTTTTCGGCCATGAGGTGTGCGGCCTCGCGGGTGTGGCCGTGGATGGAGGCGCTGGCGACGAGGATCTTTTCCGGCTCCTCGGCCTTGTAGCTGGACCACATATCGTAGTAGGCCAGATACTTGCTCAGATCTCCGGTCAGGACCGGGCCGTGGAGGGGGCAGATAGTCTGGATGTCCAGCGCGGCCGCCTTTTTCAGCAGGGCCTGAACCTGCGGGCCGTACTTGCCCACGATGTTCAGGAAGTAGCGGCGGGCCTCGCTGGCCCAATCGGCGTTTGCATCGTATTTTGCCACGGCGCCGAAGCGGCCGAAGCCGTCGGCGGAGAAGAGGACCTTCTCGGTGGACTCGTAGCTGACCATGACCTCCGGCCAGTGGACCATGGGGGCAAAAACGAAGGTCAGGGTGTGGGCACCCAAGCTCAGGCTCTCGCCGTCCTTGACCACAACGCGGCGGTCCTTGGCGATGGCGTCGGCCCCGAAGAATTGCTCCATATACAGGAACGTCTTGGCGTTGCCCACCACCTGCATCTCCGGGTAGAGCGCGGCGAGCTTGGCGATGTTGGCACCGTGGTCCGGCTCCATGTGGGAGACGACGAGGTAATCGGGGGCTGCGCCGCCCAGTGCCTCGGCCAGATTTTCCAGCCACGGGTCGGTGGCGCGGGCATCCACCGTATCAAGGATCGCGGTCTTTTCGTCCCGGATGACATAGGAGTTGTAGCTGACGCCCGTGGGCACGGGGTACTGGCTCTCAAACAGGTCGATGGTGGTATCATCCACACCGATGCCCAGAATGGCATCGCTGATCTTTTTCACGCTCATAGAAGACAACCTTTCTCTGATTTTATCGTTTTTCCGGCGAACCGGAAGTTTTTACTAAGAACTGTTCTTAGTATAGCACAAGGATGCCCACATTGCAAGCAGTTGCTGCCCGTGGCCGCGGAGCCCGGACGTTTCCGACTGGCTGAAACTTTATTCATTCAGCTCAGAGCTGACCGTCCTGCCAAGGGCTCCCACTCTGGGGGAGCTGGCCGCCGATAGGCGGACTGAGAGGGCTGTCCAGCTCCAGCAGCGTTGCCGCGCTCTCCTCGTCGAGGCTCTGCACGCTCCGCAGTTTCCGGCTGATGGCGCGGGTGCGCACGCCGATGAGGTTGTCCAGCTCCTCGTCGGTCTGGCGGAGGCGCTGCTGCATCTTGGCAAGGCCCTGCCCGAACTTGTCGAACTCGGTCTTCACCGCGCCCAGCAGCTGCCAGACCTCGCCGGAGCGCTTCTGGATGGCGAGGGTCTTGAAGCCCATCTGTAAGCTGTTCAGCAGAGCGGCCATGGTGCTGGGGCCGGCCACATTGACCTGATAATCCCGCTGCAGCACTTCCAGAAGCCCCGCGTTGACCACCTCGGCATACAGGCCCTCAAAGGGCAGGAAGAGGATGCCGAACGTGGTGGTATAGGGCGGCTCGACGTATTTTTCGTGGATGTCCTTGGCCTCGCTGCGCAGCACCAGTTCCAGCGCGTGCCGGGCGTTTTCCACGGCCTGTGCATTGCCGGAAGCCTGTGCGTCCTGCAAGTGGGCATAGGTGTCACCGGGGAACTTCGAATCGATGGGGAGCCAGACGGTGCCGCCGTCCACGCCCGGCATCTTGATGGCGTACTCGACCCGCTGGGTGCTGCCGGGGATGGTGGCCACGTTCGTTTCGTACTGCTCCGGGGCGAGGATCTCTTCGAGGATGGCTCCCAATTGAATTTCACCCAGAATGCCGCGGGTCTTGACGCCGGAGAGCACCTGCTTCAGCCCGCCCACATCCGCCGCAAGGCTCTGCATCTCGCCGAGGCCCTTGTACACCTGTTCGAGCTGGGCGTTCACGGCTTTGAAGCTCTCGGTCACCCGCTTCTGCAAGGCGTCCTGCAATTGCTCATCGACGGTGCGGCGGATCTCATCCAGCTTGCGGGTGTTCTCGGCTTGGAGGGCCGTCATGCTGTCGGCCAGCGTCTTGCGCAGCTCTTCGAGCTTCTGGGTGTTGGCCGCTTCCAGCGACTGCAAGCGCCGTTCCAGAATCTGCTGCTGGCCGTTCTGCCCTTGGGCGAGGGTGGTGCTCATGTTCTGCACGGCGGTCTGTAATGTCTCGCTCACGCTGCGGATGGCGGTGTAGTTCTGCTCCGCCAGCGCGGCCTGCTGGGCCGCAAGATCTTTGGCCTGTGCGTCGAACTGCTGCTGCATCCAGCGCTTGAGTTCCTCATTGTTCTGCGCGGCATTCTGCTTTTTGCCGGTGCGCCAGAGCACCACGGCCAGTTCCAAGCAGATGGCAACGAGCAAAAGGGTGTAAAGTCCTGCCAGATATTCCATTCGGTTCTCCTGATCTGAAACATTGAAAATGCGGGTCCCGCCGTACTGGGCGGGACCCGGTTTAAGGTCTTATTCTTCCAAAAGTTCGTAGTCCACCAGCTCTTTGCGGGTGTCGAGGGCATCGCCGTAAAGGCCCACGCCGTCCACTTCGCATTCGCCGGACTGGTTGTCGTAGGGGTCGGAGCGGAAACCGGTCATGGGCGGGTCAAAAGGCGCTTCGAAGGCGCGGTTTGCCACCATGCGGCCGGTGTCCAGACTGCCGAAGTAGTGGTGGCGCATGGTCTCGTCCCCCAGCCGCGCCATGGAGGCACCAAAGGAGCAATCGGCGTACATCCAGCCCTTCGGTGCGATGTAGAACATGGCCCAGTCGTGGCAGCCGACCCCGGTGAGGGAAACGGACAGACCGCTCTGCCACTGGGCCGGGATGCCCACGATGCGGCAGAGGGTGATGAAGGTCAGCGCCATGATGCCGCAGTCGCCCCGGCGGTCCCGCGCGCAGCGGTCGGGCAGACACTCCTGCACGAAGTAGGCGGGCTGGTAGTGGTAGCGGACGTTCAGGGTAACGTAATCATAGATGCGCTTGGCCTTTTCCGCCGGGTCGGTAATGCCGTCGGTCAGTTGATGGGCCAGCGCTTTCAGGTAGGGCGTAAAGACGATGTGGGGCGCTTCCTCCCCGGTGTCGAAGGTGGGCTGCTCTGCGTCGGGGGTGAAATCCAGCGGGTCGGTATAAGCAGCCGTCTCACGGTAGCGGTACTGCACGCCGAAGCGGCGGTTCTCGTCAAGGTCGGCCTCCCAGTACACGGTGCGCTGGGGCGCATTTTCGTCCGCAATGCGGGCGGGCGGCTCGGTGAGATCAAGCAGCTCGATCTCGCTCTGGGAAAGGCACGCCGCCGGGATGGGCAGCCACGCCCGGACATGGACGCTGCTCCGCCCTTCCGCCTTGGCCTTTGCCAGCGCTTCGGCAAACGCTTCGTCCGACATGCCGACGCTGGTGCGCAGGGTGATGCGGGCGCTGGCGTTGCCGGTCTGCTCCATCTGCTCGTGCTGGCGGCGGCGGAACTCCCGCGCGGCGGTGTTCGGCGCGGGCGGGTTCAGCTGCCGGGCCGCAAGGTCGGCATGGGTGGCCAGCAGCGTTTCGGCGAAGCGGTCGAGGTAGTGCTTTTCTCCTTCCACGAACCGCCAGTCCACCCGGCCGTGCTTGACGAGCCGGCGGAACTCTTCGGCGGTGAAGTCCTTCACCAGCCCCTGCATCCGGGCTACGGCCTCGGCCTCGGTGTAGCAGTATTCTGCCGGGAGGCGGCGCATCATCTCCCGCTGGGCCAGCATCGCTTCCCGCAGCGCCTCCACGCCCTGCGGCGTCGGGTTCTGGGGCAGCGGGCCGCCCACCGGGTCAAGCCCTTGGCTGCGGGGGCTGTTCTGGGTATCGGTCCAGTCCTCGGCCAGATATTCGTCGATCCGCTCTATGGCCTCTTGGTAATAGCCCGCGGCCTTCAGCCGCTCCACATCGTCCGGCAGCCCTGCGTTCAGGCTGCGGAATGCCTTGTTCTGATCCTTCATCGAACCATCCCTTTCTTTTTGCTTTCGTCGTTATGCGGCGGGCTGCTGTGCCGTCTTCTGCGCCACCTGTTCTTCCCAGAACGCCGCCGCGTCGTACAGCCAGCCGTCGGCATCTGTTCCGGTGCCGATGCCGCTGACATGGGGTGCATGATCGTACACGACATACTTGTGCAGCACATTGTGTGCTGCAAGGGCTGCTTCCAACGCTGGTTCCTGCTGGGCTGCGTTCAGGGCAAACAGCGTGACGTCATCCTTCCCATGCCAGTGGTATGTGGCCGGGAAATCATCGGTGACATAATCCGAAACATTCATTGTGTAATAGCGAGGCTCCCGGATGCCGGGGTCCTGCAAAAAGCGGTATGCCCCTTTCACCAGCGTCATATTGTTGACCGGATATCCCAGCAGCAGCGCCGCCGGTTCCGGAACCTGATAATTTTTGTATCCTACCGCGTCGGAGCCGAACAGCCCGGTCAGATGCCCGCCCATCGAATACCCCACGATGGCGTAGTTTTCCGGCTGGATGGCGAACTCTGCGGCATGTTCCGTGATGTACCGCACCGCCCGGCCGATGTCCTCCAGCGGGGCGTTATCCCCTGCATCCGTCCAGATGCGGTAGCGCAGTACGAAGACGGCATACCCCATTTCGTGCAGCTGCCACGCAGTGCACGCCCCCTCTTCCAGCTCAGCGCTCTCGTTCCAGCCGCTGCCGGGGATGACGAGGGCATACTTCGCGCCCGCCTCCTTGGCCGGGAAATAGAACAGTGCCGTCTTCGCCTTGGTGGAGTCCTGCGCGATCTCATCCATTGTGTAGAACAGGTGGGTCACCTTGACGCCTGCGTTGTAATTTTCGATGACGAGGTTCATGCCGTCGGCGCTGCCTTGGGCCACATAGCGGTTGGTGTACTGTTCCAGCGTGGTTCGTTCCCATAGGCGCTGGCCCGGCGGGCAGTCCTTATCCTGCGAATAGGTATAAAAGCCGGAATCTGCGATGCTGGGGTTCTCCCGCAGTTCTTTCATGGTGGTCTGCGGGGTGATGTTGGCTTCCCCCTTCTTGCCTTCGGCGAAGGCGGGCAGGGCCAGCACCACCAGCAGGGCCAGCGTGGCCGCCAGCACCCGGTCGGTTCGTGTTTTCTTCTGCATCTTGTGTTTCCACTTCCTTTTTTCGTTTTATGGGGCGGTGTGCGCTTCCCAGAACGCAACCGCTTCCTTGATCCAGCCCTCGGCGTCAGTTCCTTCCCCGATGCCGACGCCGTGTTGGGCGCAGCGGTAGACGTGCTCCTGATAGGGCACGCCGTTCGCCGCCAGCGCCTGTTGCAGCGCGGGGCCCTGCTGCCAATAGTTGAACGCCATCAGCATCACATCGTTCCGCGCGTACCAGAAATACGTGGGCGGGTAATCCGCATCTATGCAGTCGGAGATGTTATGATCGTAATAGCGGCGGCCGTCGCCGTGGGTATCCAGCAGCAGGTGGTAGATCGGTTTTGCCTCATAAAAGTTGTTGATGGGGTAAACCAGCAGCAGCACACCGGGCTTGGGCACATTGTAGTTCCGGTAGCCCAGCTCCTTGCCGCAGAACACCCCCGTGATCTGCCCGCCGGAGGAATAGCCCAGCAGGGCGTAGTCCTCGGTGCGGACGCCGAAGGTCTCGGCGTTGGCGGTGATGAACTGGATGGCCCGGCCAAGGTCTTCCAGCGGGGCGTTGTCCTTGGCCTCCTTGCCGATGCGGTAGCGCAGCGCGAACACCGCATAGCCCCGCTGGTGCAGCTCCCATGCCGTCGAAACGCCGCCCCGCATCTCGCCGCTGTAGAACAGCGCATTGCCGGAAAGCACCACCGCGTACTTCGCGTTGGGCTGTTCCGCCGGGAAATAATACAGCTCCACATGGTCGCGGCTCTTGTCCTGCGCGATCTCCTCCGGGGTGAAGAGCTTATAGGTGATCTGCGTGCCCGCGTTGTAGGTCTCGATGATGAAATTCATCCCGGCCACGCAGCTGTTGACCGACTGCTTGCCGATGACCTGCTGCAGGGTGTCGTTGTCCTTGCTGTTCTGCAAAAAGCCGCAGTCCCGCTCCCAGACGTACACATAGGTGTACAGCCCGGAGCCTTTGATGCTGGGGTTCTCCCGCAGTTCCTTCATGGTGGTCTGCGGGGTGATGTTGGCTTCCCCTTTTTCCCCTTCCGCAAAAGCGGGCAGGGCCAGCACCGCCAGAAGGGCCAATGCAGCCAGCAGGATGCGCAAGATTCGATTCCGGTTCGTCATGTACGGTTTCCTTCTCTGTTATTCAGCGGTCTGGGCTTCCCAGAAGGCAGCGGCGTCGTCGAGCCAGCCTTCCGCGTCGGTGCCGTAACCGAGGCCGATGCCGTGGGCGGCATTGTTGTAGACCGTGCGCTGGTGGGGCACGCCGCTTTCCGTCAGAGCCTTTTCCAGCGCGGGGCCCTGCTCAGAGTAGATGAGCAGCTTCAGGGTGTTGTCGTTCTTGCCGTACCAGAAATACGTCGGCGGGTAATCCGCATCCACGCTGCCGGAGATGGTATTATCATAGTACCGGGTCGCGCAGACGGCGGGATCCATGACCAGCCTATAGAAAGGCCGCGCCTCGTTGAAATCGTTGATGGGGTAAGCCAGCAGCAGGGCACCGGGCTTGGGCACCTTATACTTCTGGTAGCCCAGCTCCCTGCCGCAGAACAGGCCCAGCAGGTGCCCGCCGGAGGAGTAGCCCAGCAGAGCATAGTTCTCGGTCTGGACGTCGAACACCTTGGCGTGCTCGGTGATGAACTGCACGGCCCGGCCGATGTCGTCCAGCGGGGCGTTGTCGCTGGCGTTCTGGAAGACGCGGTAGCGCATCGTAAAGACGGCGTAGCCTTTTTCGTGGAGCTCATAAGCCGTGGAGATGCACTCCTTCAGCTCGGCGGTGCGGGTGCTGATGTTGCCGGAGAGCACCAGCGCATACTTGGCATTGGGGGTCTTGGCGGGGAAATAGTTCAGCTCTGCGACCTCCTTGGTGGGGTCGGCAGCGATCTCCTCGTCCGAATAGAGCTTGTAGGTGACCTGACGGCCCGCTTCGTAGTTTTCCACCGCGAGGTTCAGGCCCGCCGCGCTGGCTTCGGCGTTCTCGCTGCCCACAAACTCTGCCAGCGTCTGTTTGTTGTAGTAATAGGTCTGCAGGGGCTTGATGTCCCGGAACTTGGAGTTGGTCCAGATGCCCGCCCCCTGAACGCCGGGGTCCGAGCGGATCTTGCCCATCGTGGTCTCGGTGGTGATAGTGCCCGCCGCAAACGCAGGCAGCGCCAACGTCATCATCAGGCCAAGACAGCACAACGCCACTGCCAGCTTCGTTCTCCTTTTCATGGGTACGCTCCTTTGCTGCCGCCCGGATTGCATTTTTCCGCGAAGTGGTCTATAATGATTTCCTGCACGGGCGAATACAGCCCAAAATATTTACTCTATTGTATCACAACCGATCCTTTTCGGAAAGGTTTCTGCCATAAAAAAGGAGCAGGTCATCGTCGGCTGCGACGCCCACGCGCCGGAAAAGCCGGACGCGGTGCCCCTGCTGCGGGAAAAGCAGTCCTGCCTGCGCAGCCTCGGCATCAAAGTGCTGGGTTCTCTGCCCGGCCCCGTCTGAGCCGTTGTACTTTGCCGAAAAGTCTGCTATACTGAAGCCGTCAGAAGGAATTTTGTGAGGGAGATGCGGAGCATTGCGGCTCCGGTCAGGGGAACGTATGAACGAGATCACAGTCCGGCCCATGACGCCGGAAGATTGGTCCGCAGTCGCCAAGATCTATCTGGAGGGCATTGCCACCGAGCACGCCACCTTCCAGACCGACTGCCCGCCTTATACCGCGTGGGATGCCTCCCACACCAAGGAATGCCGCCTTGTGGTGGTGGACGACGGCGTGCTGGCCGGGTGGGCCGCCCTGCACCGGGTAGACCCGCGCTGGTGCTACCGAGGCGTGGCCGAGATCAGCATCTACATTGGTGAGCGCTTCCGGGGCCGGGGGCTGGGTTCCCAGCTCCTGACCGCTCTCTGCCAAAAAGCCGAGGAGGCCGGGTACTGGACACTGCAATCCACCGTCCTGCAGGACAACGCCGCCTCCAAGGGGCTGCACCTGAAATGCGGCTTCCGCCTTGTGGGCCGCCGTGAGCGGATCGCGCGGGACTGCCACGGCCGCTGGCTGGACACCTTTTTGATGGAACGCCGCTGCAAGGACGATGAGCCTTCCGGCTACCGGAAACTGTAACGAAAACTGAGAAAAGAGCGGGGACCCTGTGTGCGGCACAGAGTTCCCGCTTTTTCTTGTCGCACTTCACCCTGCACAAAGGGGGCCGGAAGTTCTCCACCGTTTCTTGGTATAAGCGCCGAAGAGTGTTAATCTTTTTTGACACCCCTTGCAATTCCTAGAGAGTTGGTATAGTATAAGGGCCGAGAGTTATCCTACCGCACCACTCGGAATTGAGAGTGCGTGCGGTATTGCGTTACAAGGAGGTAGATCCTATGAGCAGTCCCCTGCTGGAAGTCAAAGATTTACAGGTCACGGTCGGCGAGGAGCAGAAGGTGCTTCTGGACGGCCTGAACCTGACCGTCCACCCCGGCGAGACCCATGTTCTGATGGGCCACAACGGCGCGGGCAAATCCACCCTGATGAGCGCCCTGATGGGCGACCCCCGCTATACCGTCACCCGCGGCAGCATCCTCTTCCGCGGGCAGGATGTGACCCACGAGAGCGCAGACGTCCGCGCAAAGCTGGGCCTCTTCCTTTCCTTTCAGACGCCGGAGGAGATCCCCGGCATCACGCTGGAAAATTTCCTGCGCACCGCACAGGGTGCCATCACCGGCAAGCCCGTCAAGGTCTTCGCCTTCCGCAAGGAGCTGGCACAGCAGATGGAGGCCCTTGGCATGGACCCCAGCTATGCCGAGCGCTACCTGAACGTGGGCTTCTCCGGCGGCGAGAAGAAGAAGAGCGAGATCTTGCAGCTCCTCATGCTCAAGCCGAAGCTGGCATTGCTGGACGAAACGGACTCCGGCCTTGACGTGGACGCCGTAAAGACCGTGGCGCAGGGCGTCCGCGCTTACCACAACGAGGAGAACGCCCTCATCATCATCACCCACAACGCCAAGATCCTTGAGGGCCTGAAGGTGGATTTTGTGCATGTGCTGGACGATGCCCGCATCGTGCGCACCGGCGATGGCAGCCTTGTGAACGAGATCATCGAGGAGGGCTTCCACGCGCTGAAGGAGGACGAAGCGAAATGAGAGCCTTTGAGACCGAAAAGACCGACGTTGCCGAAGTGGACCGCAGCATTTACGACATCAAGGACGCCGCAAACGCCGCCTTTGAGGTAAATTCCGGCCTGACACCCGACATCGTGGCCAAAATTTCCGAGGAAAAGCACGACCCGGAGTGGATGCGTGGGTTCCGCCAGAAGAGTCTTGAAATTTACAATAAGATGCCGGTGCAGAACTGGGGCCCTTCCATCGAAGGGCTGGATATACGCAATATCGTCACCTACGTCCGCCCCAACACCGAGATGCGGGGCAAGTGGAGCGAGGTGCCGGAGGACATCAAGAACACTTTTGAGCGCTTGGGCATCCCCAAGGCCGAGCGGGCTTCGCTGGCCGGCGTGGGGGCGCAGTACGACTCCGAGGTGGTCTACCACAACGTCAAAGCCGAGGTGGCCGCGCAGGGCGTCGTCTACACCGACATGGAAAGCGCCCTCACCGGCCCCTACGCCGACATGGTCAAGAGCCACTTCATGAAGCTGGTGCCCCCCACCGACCACAAGTTTGCGGCCCTGCACGGGGCGGTGTGGAGCGGCGGCTCCTTCGTGTACGTTCCCGCCGGGGTGCATGTGGAGATCCCGCTGCAATCCTACTTCCGCCTGAACGCCCCCGGTGCGGGCCAGTTCGAGCACACCCTCATCATCGTGGATAAGGGTGCCTACCTCCACTTCATCGAAGGCTGCTCGGCCCCGAAGTACAACGTGGCCAACCTCCATGCGGGCTGCGTGGAAATTTACGTGGGCGAGAACGCCCGCGTCCGCTACTCGACCATTGAGAATTGGTCGAAGAACATGTACAACCTGAACACCAAGCGCGCCAAGGTGGAAAAGGGCGGCACGATCGAATGGGTCTCCGGTTCCTTCGGCTCCCATACCTCCTGCCTCTACCCCATGAGCATTCTGGCGGGCGAGGGTGCCCGGATGGAGTTCACCGGCATCACCTTTGCGGGTGCCGGGCAGGACCTTGACACCGGTGCCAAGGTGGTCCACGCGGCCCCCAACACCAGTTCCCACATCACGACGAAGTCCATCGCGCGGGACGGCGGCATCTCGAACTTCCGCAGCTCCGTCACGGTGCTGCCGGGCGCGAAGAACAGCCGCAGCGCCGTCTCCTGCGAGAGCCTGATGCTGGACGACCGCTCCCGCTCCGACACCATCCCGGAGATGGACATCCGCTGCGACGCGGTGGATGTGGGCCACGAAGCCAAGATCGGCCGCATCAGCGAGGAAGCGGTCTTCTACCTGATGAGCCGCGGCATGAGCGAAGAGGATGCCCGCGCCCTCATCGTGGGCGGTTTTGCAGAACCCATTGCCAAGGAGCTGCCCGTGGAGTACGCGGTGGAGATGAACAACCTCATCCACCTCGAAATGAAGGGCAGCATCGGCTGAAAGGAGGGCCGGAAGTGTTATGAATGACTTGAACATGAATCGTCTGCCGGTTCCTACTTGGAACCAGTGCGGCGTCAACAGCGCTCCCAAAGCAGCGGCGCTGCCGGAGATCCCCGGCGACGACTGGGGTGAAGCGAACATCGCCTTCACCCTGCCCGCCGGGGTCGGCGAAGCCGAGAAGGACTTCACCGCCTTTTCGGAGAGTGGCATGGGCGAGGCCGTCGATACCTATCTGCTGGAAAATGCCACCGTCCGCCATGCGCTGACGGTGGCCGAAGATACCAAGGTGGAAGCGCCCGCCCTCTTTGAGGTCACGCTGGACGCTGCCCACCCCAACGCCCTGAGCGTCCTTTCCGTGGACGCCAAGGCGGGCAGCAGCCTGACCGTGGTGCAGGTGGTGCGGGGCGACGCTGAAAACGGTGCCGCCGCTTCCCTCACCCGCATCCGCGCGGGCGAGAACGCCCACGTCAAGCTGGTGCAGGTGCAGTTGCTGGGCTCCCACGCCCGCCGCTGGAACGCCGTCGCCATCGAGGAAGCCAAGAGCGCCAAGGTGGAGCAGGTGCGCATCGAGCTGGGCGGTGCCCTCTCGGCCTGCGGTGCCAAGGCACAGCTCACCGCTTCCAAGAGCGAGTACGACCTTGATGCCGTCTACTTCGGCAGCGGCGACGCCGTGCTGGATTACAACGACGTCTCCGTTCACACCGCCAAGGACACCCTGTGCGAGATGCACACCGCCGGCGTTCTGACCGGCCATGCCGATAAGATCCTGCGCGGCACCATCGACTTCCGCCGGGGTGCCAAGCGCGGCGTCGGCCACGAGAGCGAGGATGTGCTGCTGTTCAGCCCCGCCGCCCGCAACCGCACCGCGCCGCTGATCCTCTGCGGCGAAGAAGAGGTCGAGGGCCAGCACGCTGCCTCCATCGGGCGGCTGGATGAGGCCAAGCTCTACTACCTGCGCTCCCGCGGCCTTTCCGAGGAACAGGCACGCCGCCTGATGGTGGACGCCCGCTTTGCCCCGGCCATCGAAAAGATCCCCCTCGCGGCGCTTCAGGACGAAGTGCGCGAGGCGGCAGCAAGGAGGCTCGACGATGCAGAATCCATGGATTAAGGATTTCCCGATCCTGAGCGCCGACGAAAACGGCACCCGGCTCGTTTATCTGGACAGCGCCGCCACCACCCAGCACCCCACGCAGGTGCTGGACGCCGTGACCCGCTACTACACCCACGACAACGCCAACCCCCACCGGGGCGTGTATGACCTCGCCATGCGGGCCACCGACGCCCACGAGGGGGCCCGGCACCGGGTGGCCCAGTTCTTCCACGCGGAGGACGATGAGATCGTCTTCACCCAGAACACCACCGAGTCCCTGAACCTTGTGGCCTACAGCTACGGGCTCCACTTCCTGCACGCGGGCGACGAGATCGTGATCTCGGTCGCGGAGCACCATTCCGACCTCGTGCCGTGGCAGCGGGTGGCCGAGGCCACGGGCGCAGCCCTCGTGTACCTCTACCCCGGCCCGGACGGCCACCTGACCACCGATGAGCTGGACCGGAAGATCACCGCCAAGACCAAGCTCGTGGCCATCGGCATGGTGTCCAACGTATTGGGGCTGCGGGCCCCGGTGGAAGAGATCGTGGCCCGCGCCCACGCTGTCGGGGCCGTCGTGGTGCTGGACTGCGCCCAGAGCGCGCCCCACATGCCCGTGGACGTGAAGGCGCTGGACGTGGATTTCGCGGCCTGTTCCGCCCACAAGCTCTACGCCCCCATGGGCATGGGCGCCCTCTACGCCCGCAGGGAGCTGCTGGACAAGATGCCCCCCTTCCTCAGCGGCGGCGACATGATCGGCGCGGTCCATGAGCACAGCGCCACATGGGCCGAGGGTCCCCGCAAGTTTGAGGCGGGCACCCGGAACGTGGGCGGCGAGGTGGGCTTTGCCGCCGCACTGGACTACATCGACCACATCGGCTGGCAGACCATGATGGATCACGAGCACGCCCTGCTGGAGCGGATGCTCAAGGGCATGGCCGATATGCCGTGGCTGACCGTGTACGGGGACCCCACCGCCGCCAAGCGGTTCGGCGTGGTGTCCTTCAATGTGCAGGACGTCCACCCCCACGACGTCGCCACCATTCTGGATGCGGGCGGCGTGGCCATCCGGGCCGGGCACCACTGTGCCCAGCCCCTGATGGACTTCCTCGGCATCGGCTCCTGCTGCCGCGCCAGCGTGGCCATCTACAACACGCCGGAAGACATCGACGCGCTGCTGAACAATCTCGAAACTGTACGAAAGGTGATGGGTTTATGAATCTGAACGAGCTTTACACCCAGATCATTACCGAAAACAGCCGCAGCAAGGAGAACCGCCACCCCGTCGAGGGGGCCACCCACAGCCTTGAGGGCGTTAACCCCAGCTGCGGCGACGACATCACTCTTCAGCTGCGGGTCAAGGACGGCGTCATTGAGGACGCCGGGTTCATCGGCACCGGCTGCGCCATCTCCCAAGCGTCGGCCTCCCTGATGATCGACCTCGTGAAGGGCCGCACCGTGGAAGACGCACGCCGCCTCATCGGCCTGTATTTTGATATGATCAAGGGCAAGATCACCCCGGAGCAGCTCGACGACCTCGAAGACGCCGCCGCGCTGCAGGGCATCTCCCATGTTCCCGCCCGCGTCAAGTGCGCGGTCCTCGCGTGGCACACGCTGGAGGAAGCGCTGGACGGCGAAGGCACGATTGGATCGAAGTAAGGTTTCCCTTCTACGCAAAAACTCCCGGACGAAGTGTCCGGGAGTTTTTCGTTTTAACGTACGATCTTACCAGAACCAATACCGCTTCTTGACCGCGATATAGGCGATCAGACAGGCGACGACCACTACACCGGCCCCGATGAAGAAGGTCCAGTTGATGCTGGTGAACCGCAGATTCTGGTTCGTCAGCAGGTACTCGCCCGCCACATCGGCGTGGAGGACGCCGTCCTTATAGCTGTTCAGGAACTGCCACTTGCCGCTGACGCTGTTGTGCAGGTAGAGGCGGCTGTAGGCTGCATTCTCCCCGGTCAGGGCGATTTGCACCCCGCAGGGCATCTCGCCGCCGTCGTTCAGGGTAAAACGGAGGCCGTTCTCGTCCGGCGTAAAGGTCAGCGCGGTGGCGATCTCACTGGTGGTGTTGCGGATAGCGCTGCCGTCCACGGTCAAGGTGTAGTCCTTGGCGTTGAGCACGAGGGTGCGGCCCGTGGTGCGCAGGGCGTTGAGCATCTCGGTGGTGATCACCGGCACCTGCTCCTGCGGGTAGGAGATGGTGTCCGACGCCGCATTCTCGATGGCGTTCACGATGGGGTCGCCGTCGGCGGGTTCGGTGCCGTCGCCGTCGGCGGTGCCGCCGTTGCTGCTGGAAGACGCCGTGCGGTTGACGATGACCGTCACCGACGAAGAGACCGTGCCGTTGGAGACGACCACGGAGGTCGCACCGGTGGAAACGCCGGTAACAACGCCGCTGGCGCTGACGGTGGCGATGCTCTTATCGCGGCTGGTGAAGGTCAGGGACTGGGACGCCGTGGAGGGCGCCACCGAGCCGGTGATCTTGCCGGACGCGCCCGGCTTGAGCACGAGGTAGTTCGTGTTCAGGGAGAGGGACTCCGTCGCGCCGGTGCTGGAGCTGGGCGCCGCCACCACCGTGACCGTCGCCGAGCAGCTCACATCGCCGGTAGAAGCCGTGATGGTCGCTTTGCCGGGGGCGATGCCCGTCACCTTGCCGAAGTTGTTGACGGTGGCCACGCTGGGGTCGGAAGAAGTCAGCGTCACATCGATGTAATTTGCCGCCGTAGTGGGCAGGACCGCCAGCGAGACGTTGGTGTGATCGCCCACCGCGATGGTGCTGGACGCCAGCGTGATGTCCATCTCGGTGGCGATCATCGTGCTGTCGGGCTGGGTGGTGATGGCATAGGTGCAGCTCACGCCGCCGCAGGTGGCCGTGATCTGGGCCGTGCCGAGGCCGACGGCCTGTGCCACGCCGTCCTCCGTCACCGAGACGATGTTCGGGTTATCGGAAACGTAGCTGACGCCGTTGCGCTTCGCGGCCTTGGCGGGGGTGACCACCGGCGAAAGCTGCTGCGCGGTGCCCACGGTCATGGAGGCGGCATAATCGCCGGTCTCCACGCTCTCGGTGGCGACGGCGCTCCACGGGAAGGTGATGGCCGCGGGGGCAGAAATGGGGCTGGCGGCTGTGGCGGGCAGCGCGGCCCCTGCGGCCAGCAGGGTGAGCAGCGCGGCGCTTACGGCCAACTGTTTCGGGTTCAATTTCATTCTATCGTACCTCTTTGGGCGTTGGTTTACGGACGCTGTTTAACGGAACAAAACGCCCAGAGCCTCCATCACGTAGTCGAAGTAAGTCAGCTCGTCGTACTCGACACGGGCGGTCACGCTCATGCCGTTGGCCAGATCGACCTTGTCGCCGCCGTTGCTCACCACATAGGTGCTGTTGGGCTTGATGGTCATCTTGTAGTAGGAGCCGGACGTGCTGGAGGTCACATCGCTGTCGATGGAAGTGACGGTGCCGGTCAGGTTGCCGTAGGAATACTCGGACAGGCCGGTGATGGCGATCTTGCACGGGTCGCCCACATGCAGCAGCGGGCGGTCGTTCACGGTGACCATGGCCACGATCTCCAGGTCATCGTTCTCGCTGGCAACGGTGGCCAACGGGGAGCCTGCGCTCAGCACCATGCCCTCCTTGTAGGGGCTGTCCATGTGGATCACGCCGGAGGTGGGGGCATACAGATAGTAGTCGTTGGCACCGGTGTTCAGGGCGTCGATCTGCGCCTGCACGTTGTCCACGTTGCTCTGGGCGCTGGTGATGCTCTGGGAGATGGACTGCATGGTGGAGTAGTATAGGGACTCCAGCTCACTCTGGTTCTGCTCCATCAAAGCCTTGATCTGGGTGTCGGAGTAGCCGGCAGCCTGATAGGTAGAAGCGTCAAAGGTCTTTTGTGCTACCTGACTTTTGTAGGTCTGGTACTGGTAGTAGTAGGGCTGATCGTCGGCGCTTGTCTCGTCGAAGTAGTTGGTGTCGTCCTGAATGCACTTGAGCAGCTTGTTGTACTGGTCCAGCTGCTTCTGGTAGATATCCAGCTGGCTCTGCAGGTTGTCCTTCTGCATATCCAGATCGGTGCTCTTCAGCCGGGCGATCAGGTCGCCCTCGTTCACATAGCTGCCCTCCGAGACATACAGCTCGGTAATGGAGCCGGAGTAGCTGGACATGATGTAGGTCTTGTTGGCAGCCTGCACCACACCGCTGTTCTGGCTGACATAGGTGCGGTTGGTCTGGGTGCTCCAGACCAGCAAAAAGATCATGAACAGACCGGTCAGAATGACAAAGGCGTACCCGTAGGGGGGCAGCTTTTTGTCCATCATGATCCGGCGGTCCTGCAGATCCGAAAGGTTCTGAATGGTCGTTGTCATAATTATTTGGTCTCCATAAACACGTCGATCACGCCGTCGTCCTCGTCCTGATTGACGTAGATGGTGTAGCTGTTGCCGGTAAGCTTGATGTCGTTTTCAAACGCCATGACCTGCAGCTTGGAGGTAGCCAGCTGATTGTAGGCCAGCGGGCCGGTAAAGTGGGCGTACAGGCAGTTCTTTACCCGCAGCACGGCGTCCATGTGGTAGCCGGGCTCCATCTGGCTGATCATCTGGGTGGCCTGCTGCATCATGTACATCACGGGCATGTGGTCCGGGCCGGTGCCCTCCGTAATTGCCTGCACCAGCGGGCCGATGGGCTGTGCGCCGTTGCTCTTCATAAAGTTCTGCATCTGGGTCAGGATGACCGGCAGGTTAGCCAGCTCCTCCGGGCGCACAACGCGGGAGAGAACATTGGTCAGCTTGAGGGTCTTGTTTTCAGCAACTTTGATCTCGTTCATAATAAATTACCCCTAATCCTGTTATTTTTTAATGTAAGCCGAAACAAAAGGTGCCCGGAAGCGTCTGCCTCCGGGCACACCATAACGAGGCATTCTTCAGTTTCCCGCCGGGCGGGAAAAAACGTATGCTGCATCCGGGCAAAGGCTGCGGATGCGGTGCGGTCAGTAGGTGATGGACTCGCCGTCGTCGTCCTCTTCCACCACAGCGGAAGGCACCTGCGGAGCGGGCTCGGGCTTGCGGCGGCGGAAGATGCCCTGCTGCATGTTCCACAGCTCGGCATAGCGGCCGTCCTTTGCCATCAGTTCATCATGGGTGCCGCGCTCCACGATCTTGCCGTGATCCATTACAAGGATCAGGTCGCAGTCGCGGATGGTGGAAAGGCGGTGCGCCACGATCAGCATGGAGCGGTCTGCCAGCTGCTCGTAGATCATGTTGAAGATCAGCGTCTCGGTGGCAAAGTCCAGATTACTGGTGGACTCGTCCAGAATGTAGAGGTTGGAGTCCTTCAGGAAGGCGCGTGCCAGCGCGATGCGCTGCTTTTCACCGCCGGACAGACCGTTGCCGGCTTCTTCC
>OLHG01001047.1_pt1 | contig 18003 bp, 15 predicted proteins | sample 1605971 | NCBI WGS metagenome assembly OLHG01 (sample SAMN03283289) | human gut metagenome | biome: human-associated habitat; material: feces | host: Homo sapiens | place: Peru | collected 2012 | reverse complement strand
TGAACCTAATTTACAAAATATTCCAGCTAGAAATGAATATGGAAGATTAATAAGAAAAGCTTTTGTTCCTGAAGAAAATAGTATTATCTTATCATCTGATTATTCGCAAATAGAACTTAGAGTATTTGCTCACTTATCAAATGTTAAAGAATTAGTAGATGCTTTTAATAATAATTTAGATATACATACTAAGACCGCTATGGATATATTTAATGTTGATATGAATGATATAACACCCCTTATGAGAAGACAAGCTAAAGCTGTTAACTTTGGTATATTATATGGTATTAGTAGTTATGGATTATCTGAAGACTTGAAAATATCTCCAAGTGAAGCTAAAAAGTTTATGGATAAATACTTTGAAACATATCCAGGAATAAAAGATTATATGCAAAAGTTAATAGATGATGCTTATCTTAAAGGATATAGTATTACTCTAATGAATAGAAGAAGAAATATTGAAGAATTAAAAAATACTAACCATAATATTAAAAGTATGGGAGAAAGAATGGCTTTAAATACTCCTATACAAGGAACAAGTGCTGATATATTAAAGAAAGCTATGATAGAAATAGATAATATATTTACTAAAGAAAATATTAAAAGTAAAATGTTATTACAAGTACATGATGAATTAATATTTAATGTCTATAATGATGAAATAGATAAAGTAAAAGAAATAGTAAAAGATACTATGGAGAATACTTATAAATTAAGTGTTCCATTAAAAGTAAGTATTAATACTGGAAATAATTGGTATGAAGCAAAATAATGTAGGAGTAGTAAATGAATAAAATTAAAATACAAGAATTTTGTCAAGCATATTCCAAAGCACTTAATTTAGATAATGAAATAGAAAGTATAATTACAGAATTAATGATAAATATAATTTCAAAATATGAAAAGAAAATACCAAGTATTCCAGCATCTTTAGATCAAAGTACATCATCATATCTAATAAAACCTATAAATGGTAAATATTCAATTGAAGACTTTTTCTTAAATAGATTAATAAGAAATATTTGGACAGTTGAAGTAATTACTCAAAAAGATATAGACGAAGGATTTGCCGATAGTGGAACAAAAGGAATGTTTGATCCTACAATGCAAGAAGTAAAACTTAATCTAGCAAAACAAGAAAGTCAACTTAAACGTTTTGAAAAACTATATGCTACATATGATGATTATGAAAGAGAAAGGCAAGTTGCTAAAAGAAAAGTAATTACCCACGAATTTGAACATGGACTTCAAACAAGATATGATAATGAGTTAAATATAAACCTTCGTGCAACATATAAAAGAATTTCAGATGAAATTATGAAACTTTCTAAATATAGAAGTATTATTCAATCATATGAAGAAATACCTAAAAATATTAAAGGATTTGGTAAAAGTTATTTATCAACAGGATGTCATATTAGTTCAAGACTTGAAGGAACAGGAAAAAGAACGTATAGAGATGTTCATGGGTTTGATAATTTAAATGAAATATTAAATGAAAGTGAATCATTAATAATGCATAGGCCAAGAATTCCTATTATTAATACTTATAAATCATCAGGAAATAGTATGCGAATTTATAATCCAGAAAGTAGTAATTCTATAATAACAAATTATGGATTTATGTTTAAAGCAGTTTTTGGAGATGTTTTATCATTTGAATTAATGTATATTGATCCACAGAAAGCATTTGAAAGATTTAATAATCAATATAATGATATCTTTCAAGCAATTTATGGTAGCAATAAAGATGCTATAGAATTATTTATTATGGCAATAACAGAAATTAAAGAAAGACCATTAGAAGCAGAAAATAATCATTTAAAACTTCAATTAGCATTAGCAAAATGTCTTGAGAAAAAAATAAATGTTTTTTATAATAATAGTGAAGTAAGTAATGAACAAATGTTGGAATCAATTGCCAGATTTAAACCATTCTGTATGAGAGATAAAAATATGCAACTAGAACATATTAAATTATTAAAAGAATTAGAAGAAAGAATAAACACCAGAGGTACTGTTGATATTCAACAATCAAATAGAGGGAAGTAGTGATAATATATGCCAGAATTACCAGAAGTAGAAACAGTAAAAGAATCATTAAAACCAAGATTATTACATAGAAAAATAACTAAAGTAAAAATATATCATAATAATATAATTGCTTATCCTGAAGTAGATAAATTTATATCTAATATTACTAATCAAGAAATATTAGATATCACAAGAAGAGGTAAATTTATAGTATTTGAATTAAATAATTATTACCTATTATCTCACTTAAGAATGGAAGGAAAATATTTCTTTAAAACAAGTAACGATATATTATCTAAACATGAACACGTCGTGTTCACTTTAGATAATAATATCGAATTAAGATATCATGATACTAGAAAATTTGGTAAAATGTATCTAATAGGAAAAGATAAAATAAATGATATCCCACCCCTAAATGCATTAGGAAAAGAACCATGGGATAAAGAACTAACTATTGATTACTTAAAAGATAAATATAAAAGTAAAAGATTACCCATAAAAACTATTTTATTAGATCAAAGCATAATTGTTGGAATAGGTAATATCTATGCTGATGAAATATTATTCTTATCTAAAATAAATCCTCATAAGAAATGCAATGAATTATCTAACCAAGAGTTAGAAAATATTATAGTTAACACTAAACTAATCTTAGAAGAAGCCATCAAAAAAGGTGGTACTACTATTAAAACATATACCTCAGTAGATGGCGTACATGGTTTATTTCAAGAAGAGCTATTAGTCCATGGTAAAGATAATGGAACATGTCCAATATGTAATACTAAAATAATAAAAGATAAAATAAATGGTAGAGGCACATATTATTGCCCTAGTTGTCAAAAATAACTAGACAATAATATAAATATATGATACTATTTAATTATAAAAATATATTATAGAAGGAGATAAGAAAGTTATGAAAAATTCAAAAAAAACGTGGGGTATATTAGGTACCTCAATGGGATCTATGCTTATAATAGTAGCTTTGCTTACTATGGTAGGTGTGGGATCAAGTGATACATATGCTACACAAGAATGTACATGCGCTTCTAATCAGACAAAAAGAGGAACTGATTGCTTTAATGGTGGTACATACGTAGGAACATGCAATTGCCCAACCGGATACTTGGTAAGCGGTGGTATGTGTGTAAAGCAACAATCATCTTCATCTAGTAGTGATCAGACTAATCCGACATTTTATTGCGAACCAGGGACATATCATCGTGACACAAATGTATGCATAGACTGCCCAGAAGATTCATATTGCCCAGGAGGGAATTTTAATTACTATGGCCAAATGGAGGGAAAATACGAATGCCCACAGAACAATAAGTTATGTACATCAACCGGATTTACATGTAAGGAAGGATTCTCAGAAGTCGGAGATAAATGTGTACCAATTGACGAGACAACTAAAACAACATGTGCTGAGGGAACATATTACGATGGAAATAATAGTTGCTTGAAATGCACGGCTGGATTTTATTGTCCAGGAGGAACTTTTAGCCATAGTACTGGTGATATTAATGGAAGTGGCAGAAAAAACTGCCCAGCAAACACTACAACATGTACATCAACCGGATTTACGTGTGGAGATGGATATTACAAAAATTCATCTGGAACTGCTTGTTATAAAAATGGTACAACAGACTGTCCAGCTGGCCAATATTACGATGGAAGTTCTGGGTGTAAATTATGCAATGCCGGATTTTATTGTCCAGGAGGATCGTATAGCCATGAAACAGGTGATATAGATGGTAGTGGACAAAAAACATGCCCAATTGGTGCAACTTGTGATGGCACTTCGTATAAATGCCCATCAAACACTCACATTAGTGGCAATGCATGTGTAAAGAATACGACTGGTGGGGATGACGACGATGATAAGCCAAGCAATCCGACAAAACCATCTGGTGGAGATGATAAACCAAGTAATCCAACAACACCAACAGGTGGTGGAGATGGTGGTTCAGGCGGTAATGGTGGAAACTCTGGAGGAAATTCAGGTGGAAACGGGAACGGTGGAAACACTGGAGGTAATAATGGAAACAACAACGGTGGAAACAATACAACTAAAAATCCAAACACAGCCACAAAAGCACCATTAGTAATAGCTATAATTGGAATTATGTCTGTAGGAATAAGCTCAGTAGTATACTTTAAGGGTAAAAAAGAAATAAATACAGAAATATAATTAATCACACAACACTAGTAAAAAAATAAATAAAAGTAATGACAAACAGCTAAAGGTGTGCTATACTTTAATAGTAGATAAATATATAAAGTAGATTTCATATGTTTGTTTATAATAACATGTCAAGATTAAGTAATGACACAGTTAAGTTAATGGGATTCTATGTAGAAAAGGAGTTAATAATTATGAATAAAATAGTAAGAAAAAATGTTAAACCTATGTTTACATGGGGAGGTATAAATAACACATATGTTTGTATAAGAAAAGAAATAATAACTACGATGATGAGAGTTTAAGAAATTAGACTCTTTTCACCGTAGTTTTTATTATATATATTATAGAAGGAGATAAGGAAGTTATGAAAAACTCAAAAAAGACATGGGGTATGTTAGGTACCTCAATGGGATCTATGCTTATAATAGTAGCATTACTTACTATGGTAGGTATGGGATCAAGTGATACATATGCTGCTACTGATGGCACAAGGGTGTGTACATGTAAAAAAAATGGAACTTTAAATCAAGCAGCGGAAACTTGTACATATTATGAGGAGGAAGAATATGAATGTAATTATGGCACTGATAATGCAAAATGTAGTACTTACACAGGCGCAATGATATGTAAATGTACAAGGTCAGTACCAAAAACTGAAGCCGCATCATGTCAGACAATTGAACCTGATGATAGATATGACCCAAACGAAGTATTGCCAGAATGTCCAAGTGGAACTCATTTGAAAGGCAAAAAGTGTGTAGAAGAATGTCCAAGTGGAACTCATTTGAATGGCGATAAGTGTGTAGCGGATGCAACTGATGTGGATGATGATAGATATACTTGTAAGCTAAATGAATATAGAAGTGGAAATACTTGCTCAGCTTGTCCAAACAATGCATCATGTGACGGTGGAACTTCATTTACATGTAATGATGGATATAAACAAAGTGGAAATACTTGTATACCAGAAGATCCACCGAAAGACCCAACTGACTACGAAAAGTCAGAATGTGATACAGTAAATGAACCTTGTAAAATTCATGGAAGAACTGGAATATGTACTCTTACGGGTGGGAAAAAGCTTTGCCAAATAACAACTTCACCATCCGGTGGAGATGATGACGATGATAAACCAAGTAATCCAAACAAACCAACTGGCGGAGACGATGATGATAAACCAAATAATCCAAATAAACCAACCGGTGGTGGAGATGGTGGTTCAGGCGGTAATGGTGGTGGAAACTCTGGAGGAAACGGAAACGGTGGAAACACCGGAGGCAATAATGGAAACAACAACGGTGGTAACAATGCAACTAAAAATCCAAACACAGCCACAAAAGCACCATTAGTAATAGCTATAATCGGAATTATATCTGTAGGAATAAGTTCAGTAGTATACTTTAAAGGTAAAAAAGAAATAAACACAGAAATATAATTAATCACATAATCTAAAAAAAGTTTTTCAACTAAATGTTGAGAAGCTTTTTTTATAATAAATAAATAGATAAAACACTTGAATTAACCTTAAAAATTAGTAATGCTGTAAAAATTGGAATAGATAATTATAGAATGTATCATCCTAACTATTTAAGTATTGAAGAAGTTATAAAAGAACATTGGAAAGATAGAAAAGTAACATTTAATGATTCATCAGAAAATGATATAGCGGATTTTACACATAACTTTTCTGGTATAATGACTGATAGATTAATTAATAGAATTAGTAAAGAAAAATATAATATACTATTAGAATGGAGTATGCATAACCCTAATCAAATAATAAATTCTATAAATGAATTTAAAAATAAAGGATATAATATTAATTTAAATGTTCTAGCAGTAAATAAAGATATTTCTCTAAATGCTTGTCATTTAAGAGAAAATGGAATGAATGAATATGGGCATATAGTAAGATGTATACCAAATAGTATTAATAAAATATATGAACAATGTAAAGATAAAGTTGATAAATTTTATATAATTGATAGAGATGGTTCAGTTATATGGTATAGTAAAAGTGAAGGATTACCTGGTAATATTTTAAATGAAATAATTAATAAAGATTATATATTAGAAAATAAAAATAATGATGTTAAATGGGTTGCTATTAGTTATGAAAGAGAATCACTAGGATTAAGATTTAATTATAATCAAGAAAATGAATTAAATGGTAAAAAATTAATAGCGTAAAAAACTTGACATAAATTTAACTATTAAATATAATTAAGATAGGAAAGGATCAGAAAATGAACGAAAAATATAAAAAATATTTACCGTTAGGAACTGTTGTCCTAATGAAAGGTGCTAGTAAAAGAGTAATGATTACGGGATATATTGCAAAAAGTCCAGAAACTAAAGATAAAGTTTGGGATTATATAGGTTGCATGTGGCCAGAAGGTGTTATCTCAGCAGATAAAAATCTACTTTTTGATCACAAAAATATAGATAAAATATATGCAATTGGATATACTGATGACGAACAAAAAAGATTTATGAAAGTAATTGATGGAGCAATGGCTCTAAAAGAAATGGAAACAAGTAATAAGCAATTAGCAAGTGCCAATAATACTAACATAAATATTACTAAGCAACAAAATGTTCCTAATCAACAATAAAGTACCTTATAAAGAGAAATAAAATTCTCTTTTTTCTTATGGTTAGTAACTATAAGAATTATAAAATTCATGTAAAATGCTTGCAATAATATAATAAAAATGATATAAATAGATTAGGATATAAATAGAGAGATGTATCCAGTATTATTGTCATAAAAATAGAGGGAGAGTGATAATAAATGGCAATACATTGTTTAGACCCTAATAAAATGGGAGCACAAACAGAAGAAATGTTTAATGTAACAAATACATCAGGAAGGAATTTAGTAACTAGCTTTGGAGCAACAATCGAAAATTTAAAAAGTCACTGGAAAGGTTCAGATGCAGTATCAAACTTAACAGACCTAGCCAGAGTATATACAGCTGTAACAGATTTAGTTAAAGATTTACAAAGAATAATAGTAGCAGTAAATAATGAAGAAGTGCTACCATTACAAAAACATATCGTAGCAAGTGGTGGATCATGTACAGTAGGTAATGAATTAGCAGTATCATTTGATGTTGATTCAAATATATCAATACCAACAGAAACAGTAGAATCATATACAGATCCAGCTTTAATAGCAGATGCTGAAGACTTTTCAACATTTCCAGATACATTTAAGAAATTTGTAGATGAATTAAATACCACAAAGAATGAATTATTAAATAACTGGTTAGATGGTGCAAATAGAGATGCAGTAGTAAGAACATTCGAAGAATTCAATAATAATGCACCAGATTATAGTTCAAAAATAACAAAAGTAAGAGATAATCTAAATATAGTTGCTGAGAATAAGAAACAAATGCTATAGTTATCTCTATGTAATGGTGGGATAAAAAGTGGCAGCACAACCCCAATTTATAGCAAATAAATTAGGACTCCAAAAAGTAGAAAGTAATTATAAGTATATGCAATATGTAATAAAAAGAGGAAAAATAAATGAATGAAGAAAATTCAACTTCTGAAACAGGTTTTAAGTGTGATGTAAATTTATTCTTTGAGGGAGTAAATAATGCTGATATAGCAAAAAGTTCAGTAACAAGTACTATAGCAACTGCCAATTCAATGACTGATATTGAAGGAATGGGAGCAGTAATTGCAGAACTTAATAACTGTAATATAGATAGTTTAATAGCAGAAATCACAGCTGCTAGAGATAGATTATTACAACTTGATGATGAATTTGCTCAACAATATTTTAAACTTCTGCAAGGCTTTATAAAGGGACTAGACCCAGAAACTATTGGTGAAGATTATATAACTCAATATGAACTATATGAAAAAGAGTATTGGAATACATTAGCAACCATGTTGGAAAAAAATGAAGACACCCTAAGTGAAGATATGAAAAGACAATTAGAAATTGCTAGAGCAATGTCTGATTACTATAATGCTACTGATGAAAAAGGTGCAGATGATGCTAAAGGTGTATTATTAACACTATTATCTGGTTTTTCACCAACAGATAATATAGATTATACATTTGATCCAAGTAATGTAGGTATTAGCATTGAAGAATTATATTCTAAAGCAGGAACAATTAGGAATGCTAATATTCCACCTGGTATAAAAATAGTTCAAATGGCAAAATTGCTTCATGAATACACATTTGGTTGGACATGGTCTGGCAATAATCTTGTTTACGATAAAGGATTTGAAGGAACATTGGAAATACCATCTAAATTAATATGTTGTGCAACCGGAGTATCAGATGTTTTATGGCTTGCTGGATTTGTTGATACAATTGAAAATCAAGCTGGACAATTTAACCCAAATTACCAACAAAATATTAAAGTAACAGCAGAGAAAAAAGGATGGCAAAAAATAACCATCGACAATTTTGATAAATTACAACCAGGAGACATTGTACTTACATCATATAATGGATCAATATATGAACATGTTGAAATATATGCAGGAAACGGCTATGCATATTCATGGGGTAGTACCAAAGATATAGGTAAAGAAAGCCCTAAATCAGTAACTATTGATGAATATAAAGCTAGCCATGCATGTGCTTATAGAGTTATAACTACGGAAACAATTTAAAGTTTTATAAAGAGAACTAAAATTCTCTTTTTTTAGTATTATTAAGAATGTATATATTGCCAAATTAAGTAATTTATAATATAATTACATTATAGAGTAAGAGGTAAAAAATGAAAGAGAATAAAATAAATATAGAATTAATTGTACCATGTATTGGAGAAAAATATAGTGTATTTATTCCAGTTAATAAAACTATCGGAGAAGTTATTGCTATTTTAAATAAAACAATAAAAGAAATGGAAGAAAGCTTTCCAGAAAGTAATAAAAACTGTCTTATTAATACTATAGATGGTGTTATATATCAATATGATGTTGAAGTAATAAAGTCTGGAATTAAAAATGGCTCAGTTTTAGCACTTATATAGTTAATCTTTATGTATTAGAAGGGATTGGATAATATGAAATTGATACTTGAATCTTCAGAAAGAATCGAAACCATAAAAATACCAAAAACTATTTCAGGTAATATATGGATATTAGGAACTAACAGAAAGAAGATTTTTGATATATCTGAAAAAGATAATGTTTTTATTGTAAATTGTGATACTGATACTGAAATATGTGAAAGTGGTAATTTAAATACTGGTGCTAATTTTAAGAATTTAATGATAAAAGAAAATAAAACTTATAGTATTATTGATAAATCAACTAATGAAAAATATATAATGTATACAGTACCAAACTATGAGAATTATATAAAACTAACTGTTAATTGGCCAGAAATAGGTACTATTACTATCGGCAGTGATAATACATGTAGTATGGTAATAGCTAATAAATTAGTGTCAGATAAACAAATTAGTATTAGTTATAATAAAGATAATAATTGTTTACTTATTAAAAATTTACAACCTGATAATAGATTATATATAAATGAAACTTTATGTAATGAAGCACCTTTACAGAATGGTGATGTTATATTTATTGGAGGATTATATATATATTACTTTGGTTCAATATTATTAGTAAATAATAGTAATAATGTTGCTGTAACAACACCAACAATTAGCCAAGTATCTATAAAAGAAAATCCCATAACAGACTATTCAGGGTATGTTGATAAAGAAGTTTTAGTTTTTGAAAAAAAAGATTACTTTCAACGCCCACCAAGATTTAAAAGAAAACTAGATAAAAAAATATTTAATATAGATCCACCTACTCAAAAAGAAGGCGAAGAAGATACTCCATTAATTTTTGTAATAGCGCCAATGATAACTATGGGAATGATGAGCATGGTAACAGGAGTAACAGCTGTTCAAAAAGTTTTAAACCATGAATCAACTGTAAAAGAACAATTCCCATCAATACTTATGACTGCATGTATGATAGTGGCAACAATATTTTTTCCACTAATTCAAAGAGCATATGATAAAAGAAAAAGAAAAAATAGAAATTCACAAAGAACTGAAAAATATAAAAAATATATTGAACAAAAACGTCAAGAAATATTTAATGAAATAAATTATCAAAAAGGAGTACTATTTGAAAATAACTTACCAATAGAAAATGTTAGAGATATTATTTTAAATAAATCTCGTACATTATGGGAAAGAAAACCAGAACATTCAGACTTTCTAGAACTTAGACTAGGAATTGGAGATAAAAATCCTGACATAGAAATAAAATACCCAGAAGAACATTTTACTATGGAAGAAGATGATTTAAAAAGTTTAATAACAGATATTCTAAAAGAAACTAAAACAATGCAAAATGTACCTATTACATTAAACTTTAGAGATCATAACAAGATAGGTATTATAGGTAAAGATTTTATTATTAATAACTTCTTAGATAGTATAATGTTACAAGTTATGGCTTGTCATGGATATGATGACTTAAGAATAATTATCTTAACCAGTGATAAAAGAAAAAAATATTGGGAAAAATATAAAAGTATACCATATATTTGGAATAATGAAAAAAGTGTTAGATATTATGGCACTAATAAAGATGATATAAATAGATTAACTGGATTCTTAATGGATGAATATAACTATCGAAAAGAAGTTAGTAGTGAAAATAATAGTAAAGTACAATTTGCCCCATATTATCTAGTAATAACTGATGATATAAAATCATTAAAAAATAACTCCTTTATTAGTGAAATATTAGATAGTGAAGTAAACTTAGGTTATAGTTTAATAATAAGTGATGATAAACTTAATAGAATACCTAATGAATGTAATATGTTCATAAATGTATCTAATGGATTAAGTAGTATATTTACTAATCAAATGGCTTCAGATAGTCAAATATTATTTAACCCTGATAAAGTAAATTTTTCAATAAAAGATTGTATTACTCAAATCAGTAATATTCCATTAGATATTAATAGTGGTAAATTTGTCCTACCAAAGAAATATGGTTTCCTAGAAATGTATGATGTTGGTAATGTAAATCAATTAAATATTATTAATAGATGGAAAAATAATAATATAACAAAATCATTAGAAGCTCCTGTCGGAATAGATGAAGAAGGTGGACTATTCAAATTAGATTTACACGAAAAAGCTCATGGCCCTCATGGATTAGTAGCCGGAATGACAGGAAGTGGAAAATCAGAATGGATTATTACTTATATACTTTCAATGGCCATAAATTATAGCCCAGAAGAAGTACAATTTGTATTAATAGACTATAAAGGTGGAGGTCTAGCACTTACATTTGATAATAGAGAAACAGGAGTAAAACTTCCACATATCGTAGGAACATTAACTAACCTAGATATAATTGAAATGAAAAGAAGTCTTGCAAGTATTAATAGTGAATTAAAAAGACGTCAAAATATGTTTAAACAAGCCCGTGAAAAACTAAACGAAAGTAGTATGGATATATATAAATATCAAAAATTTTATAGAGAAGGAAAACTAGAAGAACCTATGAGTCATTTATTTATTATAAGTGATGAATTTGCTGAATTAAAAAGCCAACAACCAGAGTTCATGGATGAATTAATATCAACAGCTCGTATAGGACGTTCATTAGGAGTTCACTTAATACTAGCAACCCAAAAACCAAGTGGTGTAGTAGATGATCAAATATGGTCTAACTCCAAATTTAGAGTATGTTTAAAAGTACAAGATAAGTCAGATTCTATAGATATGTTAAAAAGACCAGAAGCCGCTATGTTAAAAGATACTGGTAGATTTTACTTACAAGTAGGATATAATGAATTATTTGCTTTAGGACAAAGTGCTTATGCTGGAGTACCATATTATGAAAGTGAAAAGAAAATTACTATGGTTGATTCTACAATAGATTTTGTTGATGATATAGGAGCTACAATAAAACAAGGAGATATTACAAAGAACAATAATCAATATGTTCATAAAGGAGAAGAATTACCAAATATTCTTAACTATATAATTAATACAGCTAAAACAACAAATTTAAAAATAAAACCATTATGGTTAAGTAATATTCCAGCAGTTGTTTATGTAGATAAGTTAAAAAATAAATATAATTATAGTAAAGAAAACTTCGTATTAAATCCAATAGTAGGAGAATATGATGAACCATCAAAACAACAACAAAATCTATTAACAGTACCAATTAGTAAAGATGGCAACTTCTTACTATATGGAGCAAGTGGCAGTGGTAAAGAATTATTTTTAACAACACTACTATATTCCCTAGTAACAACATATACTCCAGAAGAAGTAGGTATTTATATTCTAGACTTTGGTTCTGAAGTCTTAAATAACTTTAGCGATTGTGCTCATGTAGGAGATGTAGTTCATTCTGGAGAAGATGAAAAAATAGAAAACTTATTTAAGTATATAAAAACAGAATTAGATTTAAGAAGAAAAAAATTCTTACAATATAATGGTAACTATGAAGATTATATTGCTAAATCAGAAGAAAAAATACCTAATTTAATAATAGTTATAAATCAATATGACATATTCTCTGAAATATATAACAATCTAGCAGAAAGAATATATGAATTAACTAGAGAATGTAATAAATTTGGAATATTCTTTATATTAACATCAAGTTCAGTAAATGGTGTAAAAAGTAAATTATTACAAACATTTAAAACAATATATACATTACAACTTAATAATGAATTTGATTATCGAAGTATATATGGTAATACTAATGGTCTTACACCATCTAAAATATATGGTCGAGGATTATTTAAAAGGGATAGCGTATTAGAATTCCAAACAGCATATGCATATGACAAAGATGAACTATATAAGAATATCTTAAATATGTCAATTCAAACATTTATGACTTATAAAACAAAAATGCGTTCAATACCAGTTCTACCAAAAGAAGTTGAATTTAACGCTGTAAATAGAACAGAGATAAATCTAAACTTTATTCCTGTTGGTATGGTAAAAGAAGACCTAGCAATAGCTAATATAAGAATAAAAGATGAACTAAGTTATCTAGTAAGTTTTAGAGAACTAGATGAAAGTATATCATTTGTTGATAAATTATTACGAGTTTTAGATAAAGGAAATATAAAAACATTTGTATTTGATTCTAAATATATTTATGATAATAGTAATTTTACAAAGATTAATTATTTAAATAGTAACTATACAGAAACAATTGATTCACTAAATAAATATATTAATGATGTAGATGAATTATATAAGAAAAATAATAATAACATAAGATCAATAAAAAATGTTGAAGATGTTTTATGTGTTATCATAGGCTTTGATAAATTCATAAGTTCTTTAGAAAAAGAAACTAAAGATAAGTTTATTAACATTTTGACAAAAGCTAAAGAAAACTTGAAAGTTCACTTTATATTTATAGATATTCCAGCCGGTTTCAAACCTTATGAATATGAATCATGGTATAAATCAACAATTAATCCAAGCACAGGATTGTGGATAGGTGATGGCTTTGCTGAACAATATCTAATTAAACCTACTAAAGTATTACAAGAATACTATGATCTTATAGGCAATAACTATGGTTATTTAGTAGAAAATGGCCAAGTAAAATTTATTAAGGTAATAGAAAAAATGTAGTAAATATTTATGACTTATTACTCGTTTTATGAGCAATAAGTCTTTTATTTTTTTAAATATTAGTGTATAATTTAATAGTAAACATATAGGATGTGATATATATTATGAATACTAATAATTTAAAATTATCTTATCAAGAACTATTAAAAGAAATAAACTCTATCAGGAGGTCTCTTTGACTTAGATAATAAAAAGAATAGACTAGAAGAATTATCTGTTATTATGAATAAACCTGACTTTTGGAATGACAGAAAATATTCTGAACAAGTAATAAATGAAAGTAATAACTTAAAAAATACTATCAATACCGTAGAAACATTAACCAATAAAATTACCAATAATTTAAGTTTATTAGAGGATACTTTAGATGAAGAAATTACTTTATTACTTAATGAAGAATATAATGATATCTTAAAAGAAGTAGAAGAATTAAAAATTACTACTTATTTATCAGGAGAATATGATAAGTATAATTGTACACTAGAAATACATGCTGGTGCTGGAGGTACGGAAAGCTGTGATTGGGCCAATATGCTTGCTAGAATGTACACAAGATACTGTGAAAAAAATAACTACACAATAACTGAATTAAGTCGTCAACCCGGAGAAGAAGTAGGCATTAAAAGTATCTTATTTCAAATAAAAGGCCCTAATGCTTATGGCTACTTTAAAGGAGAAAGAGGAGTTCATCGCCTAGTTAGAATAAGCCCTTTTGATGCCGGCAAAAGAAGACATACCTCATTTGCCTCAGTTGAAGTAATTCCTGAATTTGATAATAATATTAATATTGTCATTAACGATAAAGACCTTAAGATAGATGTTTATCATAGTAGTGGTGCTGGAGGTCAAAGCGTTAACACTAGTGATTCTGCTGTTCGAATTACCCATATTCCTACTGGTATCGTTATCACTTGTCAAAACGAAAGAAGTCAAATTCAAAACAGAGAAAAAGCTCTAGAAATATTAAAAAATAGATTATACTTATTAGAAATAGAAAAACAAAATAATAGATTAAATAATATCACAAAAGATCAAAAAACAATTGGTTTTGGTTCAGGCAAAAGAAGTTATATTATGTGTCCTTATACTTTAGTAAAAGATAACGATAGTAATTATGAAACACCTGATGTAAATAAAGTATTAGATGGTAATATAGAAGAATTTATTAAAGAAGGAGTAAAGTATAATGGAACTATTTAGTAAACTATTTAAAAGAAAAAGTAATTATGAAAATATTATTAAAGAAGTATATAATAAAACAAGATTAAAAAGATTTATGTATCTATTTATTGGTTGCTTAATTGTAGCCTTAGCTTTTAATGTTTTCTTTTTTCAATATGAATTAGTATGTTTTGGTATTAGTGGCTTATCTATCGTAGCTAGTAAATTTGGTATTGACCCATCACTATTTATCTTAATATCTAATATTGTATTATTGTTTGTTAGTTATATCTTTTTAGGGCCTAAAGAAACTAAAAACTCTATTGTTGGTTCAATACTATTTCCTATATTAGTAAAACTAACATCATACCTAGTACCGTTTATCAAAATAGATAATGCTGAAGTATTATTAATAGCTATCTGTGGTGCTGTACTATCAGGAATAGGTTATGGCTTAGTATTTAAAAGTAATTATACAACCGGAGGCACTGACATTATCGACCAAATATTTGCTAAATATACTAAAATGAGTATTGGTAACTCAATGATTATTGTTGATGGTCTAGTAGTATTATCAGGCATCTTAGTATTCCCCTTAGAAAAATTATTATATGGTTTCTTAGTGCTATATATAATTAGTGTATTAACAGATAAAGTAATATTAGGAATATCTCAAAGTAAAACTTTCTATATCATAACAGAAAAGGAAGCAGAAGTAAGAGACTTCTTATTAAATATAACTAATGGTGGTCTTACTTTAATTAACTCTAAAGGTGGCGATGATAACGATAAACACACGATGTTCTTAGTAGTTATTCCCACTAAAAAATACTTTGTTGTTAAAGAAGGCTTAAAGGCTATTGATAATAATGCTTTCTTCCTAGTTTGTGATGCTTATGAAGTAAATAAAAAGGAAGTAGAGTATGATTAAAAAATATAGTAGTATTTTTGAAAAATGGGGTCTATTCCTAATAGGATTATGTTTAAGCGCTATATCTTTTAATATCTTCTATGCCCCATATAATATTGTTTCAGGAGGTCTATCAGGCTTATCTATTATCTATAAATATCTCTTTGATATTGATGAAAGTTTATTCGTTTTAGTAACATCATTAGTATTCCTAGTAGTAAGTTATATCTTCCTAGGTAAAAAATTAACTGCGAAAAGTGCCGTAGGTTCTATATTATATCCATTATTTATTAAAGGTACATCATTCTTACCTCAAATAATAAACTTTCAAGATACTAGTACTTTATTATTAGTTATCTACGGTGGTGCCTTATCAGGACTATCCTTAGGACTTATTATGAATAGTGGCTTTACTAGTGGGGGTACGCATATACTATTTCAACTAATGCATAAATATTTAAAAATGTCTACCGGAACAGCTGCTAATATCGTTAATGGCTTAATTATATTACTAGGTACTAGAACATTTGGCTTAACTAATACTATATATGGTATAATTGCTCTATTAATATCATCCCATGTAGCAGATAAAGTAATATTGGGAGTATCTAATAAAAAAGCCTTCTATATAATAACTAAAAAACCTGATGAAATAAAAGACTATGTCTTAAATGCTACTAGCCATAACTATACTGTAGTAGATGTCAAAGGTGGTTATACTAACAAAAAATCTAAAATGTTAATGTGCGTTATTCCCACAAGAGAATACACTATGTTAAAAGAAATAATATTAGAAATAGATAAAGAAGCCTTCTTTGTAATAATAGACTGCTATGAAGTAGCTAAAGCTAGATAATTGTAAATAATTGTAAATAATAAATTAACTATATATTAAATAATTTATATTTGATATAATAAGTAAGTAGTAAGAGGTGATTATATGGATTTAATAAGAATTACTGATGTTTCAAAAACATATAAATCAAATGGCGTTGTAGCCTTATATGATTTAAACCTAAGTATAGCTAAAGGAGAATTTGTTTTTGTAATAGGAGCATCTGGTAGTGGTAAATCTACATTAATAAAAATGTTATATCGAGAAGAAAAACCTGATAAAGGCTCTATTATAATTGGAGGAATTAACGTCGCAAAACTAAAAGATAGAAAAGTATATATGTTAAGAAGAAAACTAGGAGTAGTCTTCCAAGACTTTAAATTATTACCTAAATTAACAGTATATGAAAATGTAGCCTTTGCAATGGAAGTATTCTCTTATGATAAAAAGAAAATTCATAAAAGAGTTATGGAAGTTCTAGATTTAGTTGGCTTAAAACAAAAAGTAAGAGATTATCCTGACCATCTATCTGGCGGAGAACAACAAAGAGTAGTAATTGCCCGAGCTATTGTTAATAATCCTAAACTATTAATATGCGATGAACCAACTGGTAACCTAGATCCTGATACTTCTATGGGTATTATGAATGTCTTAGATAATATTAATAAAATGGGTACTACTATCATTATGACTACCCACAATAGAGAAATAGTAAATAGAATGAAAAAAAGAGTAGTTGTTATTAAAGATGGTAAAGTAGTAAATGATTATGAAAGGGGTACATACTATGAAGCTGATTAGAAATCTAAATAGATATTTTAGAGATGCCGCTAAAAGTGTTGTCAGAAACTTTTCTTTATCATTAGCTTCTATATCATGTATCGCTATAACCCTAATAGTAGTAGCTATATCAATGATTATCTCTAATAACGTTGATAATGCTTCTGAAGAAATAATGACATCAACAACAGTAGTTATATGGATAGAAAAAAGTGCTACACCTGATGACATCAAAACTCTTGAACAACAAATAAGAAAAATTGGTAATGTTAGTAGTTTAGTGTTTAAATCAAAACAAGAATTTGCTGAAGATTTAAAGAACCAAGAAGATAAATTTGCTCCTACTATTGATAGTTGGACAGATGAAACTAATCCCTTAATGGATAGTTATAAATTAAAAGTAAAAGATATTGAAATAATAAAAGATACAGTAAATCAAATAAAAGGACTA
>OLHG01001045.1_pt1 | contig 18012 bp, 16 predicted proteins | sample 1605971 | NCBI WGS metagenome assembly OLHG01 (sample SAMN03283289) | human gut metagenome | biome: human-associated habitat; material: feces | host: Homo sapiens | place: Peru | collected 2012 | reverse complement strand
GTGCATCTGCGCAAGACCCACAAGGTCATCAGCGAGGGCAAAATCGAGTTTCTTTCCCCGGACAATGCCGATCTGCTGGCTTACCGCCGCTTTGGTGCGCCGGACGGAGAGGAGCTGCTGGTGCTGTGCAGCCTGACGGAGCATGAAGTGCCCTATGACCTGCCGGAGGGCTGGGCAGGCGCAGAGAAGCTGCTGGGAAATTATTCGGACAGAAACAATGCCCTGCGCCCGTATGAGTGTCTGATTTTGACAAAGGCAGAATAAACCGCCTGCAAAAAAGCAAAAAGTCCCATGTCCGCACCGTTGACAAGGTGCTGGGCATGGGGCTTTTTGTGCTGGGGGATGCTGTATGAAAGAGAAATAAGAAGATGGCTGAAAAAAACTTACCACGCAAGGCAATGCCCGTGAGGGTGTGCAGGGTCAAACACCAGCACCTTCTGTCTTGCCGAGGCCGAGGAGATGCTGCATCTCACGAACTGACATTGTGGTTTTAGCGGTGTTAGGTTCCGATTGTCCATATAAGGGGGACGAAGATTTCTGCATATCATCCATGAAAGACACCTCTCTATCTATGTAAAAGTTTAGCCGGGATTTCTCATCCCGGCTAAAGAATAGCAGATTTCGCTTGAAATGTTGAGGATGTCAAACAGTAGGATTGCGTTCGACAGTTCCATTATTGAGCTATGATGGGCAGCAATCAGTTTTTTCTCGGCTGCGTTTTTTTGGCGGTTCAGCTTTTCCGGTTTTTCATTCATGGGGTCATGCTCCTTCATTCATGGGGTCATGCTCCTTTCTGAATAATGGACAAAACAAAAGCGACCAACTTTTTACAGTTGATCGCCGATCGCTTTTGGCTGGACTATTTAGTATTTATCTATATCAGTGTAATGTCCTGTTCCATGACATCTCCTGCAAATTAAATAACGCCTGTCGTAATCATTGCTACCAGCTAAATAATGATTATGGTTCAAATTATAACCCTGTCCACCGCATTCAGGTCAAACATCGTTCTCATTCTTACTTGCAGACTGATATACCACCTTTTCCTCAGTTTTTCGTTTTTTCAACCATCTAGAGATGTTCGTTTTTTCTATCTCCTTTGTCTAAAACGGCGTTCCATAAAGGCAAATTTTTCTCTCTAAAATTGGACGATGCGATGCATAGTATTCTGATAGAAAGGCATCTTTTCGAAGTTTAATATCCTCCAACCTAAAATTATTTAAGCCGTTTTCAAAACAAGCAAACACATGATCCTCTGTTTTCAGCTCATCGGTAAGAGACTCATAAAGAGAAGACCCCACCATGTAATCGAGATTTTTTATATTTACTTGGTCGAACTCACATTTCTTTATCAAATCAAATGTTTCGCCAATTGTTTGTTCGGTCTCCATTGGAGCACCAATGATAAAGTTGCCAACTGTGAAAATACCGATTGAATTAGCGTACCGAATAACATTAGGAACATTGTCAATATTTATGTTTTTTCTATAAAACTGTAAGATTTCTGCATTTCCACTTTCGATGCCAAAACTGATAATTCTAACATTACACTCTTTTGCCAAGTTCAAAAAATCTTCATCAATATTTGCCCAACTACTAATAAAAAAACGGAGATTTTCATGCAAATTTGCTTGAATAATTTTTGTTAACAGTCTTTTTGCTCGTGGAAGGTTAAATGTGAAGTTTTCATCAGTGATCCATACATTCTGAAATCCATATGACTTAATATCCTGTATTTCGCCTAATACATAATCATCGGAATGAGTGACATAGCAACTCTGCCAACCCTTTCGTTGACAGAAAATACAAGTATTCTCGCACCCTTTCGATGTTTGTAAAAGCGTATTCTGAGAGTTGGTTTTATAATAGGGGATAGTCAGAAGCAAATTTCGATTAATATATGGAAGTTCATCATATGTGGCTACATGTGAGAGATGCTTAATTTGCTCAAGCTGATTGATGCAGTCAATGACACAGTTGATATCGTTTTCAGTGATCGTATGAACAGCATTGGCGAAATTTCGTTTGGTTATGTAACAATAATTTCCGTAGGCCACTGTTGTTGCATATCGATTCAAAATATCAATGATTCTGGCTGCGTGTACGGTGTTCTGAGAACGCTTTAGGGCATAAGAGTCGCACTCTATAAAAGAAACATCAATACTCTCTCTGCGAACATATTCTATAAACTCACATTCGTTATAAGATTCGCATGAGAAGTCCTTTATATTCACACGGTGATATTTAGACAAGACCGTAGCTATTGTTAACATTTCATAAGAAAAACCAAATCGAGGCTTTTTATATTTATCCGGCTTCGGATAAACTATGAGGACATTCATACTCTACACCTCCAAATATTTTTCTGTCTGAGATAATGCATATAATCCCCACGAGGCACCATCTTCAATTTCGTGATATGCCCATATTCCACTTCTCAATTGAGTTTTGCACAAATAGTTATAGGCTCTCTCGATGCTATCCCTGTATCCATCTTCATGCATACTGATTAGTGCAAGCAATGCAACTGCCGTACAATAAACATTCTCTCCTACGGGATGACTGAGCCACGGAGCAAATCCTCCGCTTGCTTCTTGTTGTGTGTTCAACCAGTCAGCCGTTTCGCAAATAAGCCTGTTGTTTGCTTTGGGTACATAGTGATTTTTGTTAAAAGCTAAAATAGTATACGCTGCTTTATACGTCAAGGAATTTAATTCCGAAGTCCAAGTTGCCTCCAACCATTTCAGATTTTTCTCAGTCGCAATCTCTGGAAGTAAGTACAGTGCAAGTCCAGTGACAGGGATTCGGTGCATATCTCGTTTACTTCTTCCAAAGCCTCCCTCATCACCGTTATCTGATACAAGCCATTGGATTGCTCTATTGCGTTCTATCTCATATTGAGGATAGAATTCCAGAAATTTAATATTCCATAAGGTGTCTGTATTACCGATAAATCCACCATCATCCTTTTGAGACTCAAGGCATTTGTCGATAATCTTTTTTGGAATATCGTGTGGAGAAAGACCAGACATGAGAAGTAGCGCACAGGTTTTTGTGATACGACGAATTTCAATATTCTTTCTGAACATTTCATTACACATATTCAATAGCGACATTGTCGCTCTATTTTCGTATTTTGACATTGTTTAGCCCTCCGATTTTACTCTTGGGAAAAAGCGTGTATCACTAATTCGGTCTGCTCCAATAATCCATCGAACAAATCTATCAATACCTAACCCGAAGCCACATCGGTCTGTTTTAATTTTTTTTACAGAATCAACATACCATTGAATCGGCTCCACCTTTGCAAGGCGTACTTTATTTTGAAGCAGTTCAACATCATTTGTTCGTTCGCAGCCTTCACATAGTTCTCCATATGACTCCGGCAATAAAATGTTCATTGCGATGCTTTTCCCGTTTCCTTTATTTTTGGAAGTCCATGTGGCAAACCTGGTAGGGTAATCAACAATAATTACAACCTCCTTTAATTGCTTTGATACTAAATAATCTATATCACTAATATCCATGCGAGTATCGTAATCATCCCCAGATAAATTCGATACAAAGTCATCATATGTCATAATGTGAGGGGCGAGTTCGTCTTTTAACTTCATTATCCTTTCGGTCAGTTCGGACGATGCTTTTATGGAGGAAGATTTCAACAGTTGACACAAAATAAATTTTAAATAGGATTGAATCAATTGTATCATATCATCCATGGTGCAATGCAAAATCTCCACCTCTAAGATATCAAACTCTACCAAGTGATTTAGAGTGTCACATTCGTCACGGAAGCATCTCGATATAGTAAATACTTTGTTGAATTCAGAGGCATACATGCCCATAAACAATGCATTACTGGACGATAATGAATACTTTCCATTATACAGGGGAACATAAACCTCTGATTTCTTGTTTGCGATTGCCTCGTGGAGAACAGGTGGTTCAACAAAAATAAAATTTCTATCAAAAAAGAATTTACTTGTTAACCTTTCTATCTCGCTCCTCACAAGAACAGCCTGCCTTTTTTTTTCTGTTATCGACCAGTAATATGCATTGTCTGTATTCATATCTATTCTCCGTTTCTCACCCAGTTAATTATTCTGGGAGCATTTGGGTTTTCGGCTACATAGCCGTTTCTGCTTAACATATTTCTCATTTTATAATTAGATGCATTTGTTTTTGCCATATTTTTATGAAAAGCACGATGGTAATGGTTTATCAATTTAGTGGCTACACCTTTGCCACGATATTCTGGAAGAACCAGTATTTCTTCCAATAAAGAATAACCTTCCGGACGTCCACTTTCACGCAAAAATCCGACAATTCTATTCTCATACATTGCAACATAACAATGCCTTTCACTTCTGACAATTTGTCTGATCAATGTCGCTTTATTGCCATAGGCTAAGAATTTTTGGTCTTCGCTGCTTATCGAATTAAACATTTCCATGATAGATTCGACATCTGTCTTTTTTGCTCTGCGAACATAAATATCGTTTTTTAACTCCAACAATCTTTCTATGTTTTCGTGAAAAATCAGCATGCTCTGTTCATGACTTAAATTTTGCTTGAGGGCATTGAGTTCATCACCGTATCTATATTTTTCGCCTAAAAAAGTTTTACCAAACGGATAATCTGATCCGTAAATAACTCTGTCATATCCAAGAATTTCGCATACATTGATTATTGACTGCAAGTCACCAACGGTAGATAAGTCCATATACACATTGGGGTATTTTTTAAGAGCTAATGCATTATCAATCGTTTGCTCACCAGTATATAGGTGTCCTCTGCCCATATGAGCCAGAATAATATTGAGATTGGGAGCGTATTTTAATATTTGTTCGATCTGCTTAACCTTATTTGCAAATTTCGCATGAATAATAATGGGGATGTTTGCATCTTCTATTTGCTGAAGTTCCTTCTTGATATTTTTTATATCTACTTCTTCATAAAGAAGATGCAGTTTTACACCTCGGAACCCTTTCCTGATGTTTTCTTCCAAGTGTTCATCAATTCTGCAAAAGGGGATTAGTCTATCTGGATATTTTTGATACGCTTCAAAAACATAGCTATTGGTTTTTTCGGTATTAAAGTCCTTGTGTGGAATGGGCAAAATTATAGCCTTATCGACATCGCTGGCATCCATCAGCCTGATTATTTCATCATAGGTAGAACAGAGGTCGTACGGAAACTCGCTATTTTTGTTGTCGCAAAAGGAGTGTAACCCTATATGCATATGTGCATCAATAATTTTCATTTCTTTGTCTCCTCCATGCACAAGAAGGGGGGTACTCTTTGTGCAAGAGTACCCCCCTTTCGCATTACAGTTTAGTTGCAATTACAATTTGTGCAACCGAAGCACCAATTACCTTCACTAAAATTCTCCCAAACATCCTTAGTGAAAAGCATTTCGTCTTCTTCCTGAATGATAGGTGCAGAATACTCCTTCATGGTTAAACCTCCTTCAAAATGTTTTTATCGACAGCAGTCTGAATCATCGAAGAACAGTCTGCAATCAATCGTTCTTTATCAACCGCATACTCTTTTTCTACAATTGTAATCACTTCTTCGACTGCAGATGTATCCCTAAACGAATCCAAAATCAGATAGGAAACTTCGTTCAGACGATACTGATTACCGTTCTCAACATTTAATGCCCAGCATTTGCTATCAATTTTTCTTAACACAATTTTTTCATTGAGCTGAAACTTTTTCGTTAAATCCAACATTGAATGTCCTCCCCCATATAATCACCAGTGGTTGCATAAGCAATCGCCCTGCATCCACCGCAGCGTTCAACATTAACGCAGCCGTGGCATTTTCCCTTTAAGTTATTTTTGTCTCTAATTTTCCATAAAACATCACTATCGTACCAAATTTTAAAAATCCCATCTTCGAGAATGTTTCCAATAGGAATTTCCAGGCGTCTGCACGGTAATACAGTTCCATCCCAAAGGATAGCTAAAGAAGTCAGACCAACCGGACAAAAACCACCTATCTTCTCATTGCTGGTACAGTCCAGATGTGCTGTATTGATCCACAAAGGACGCAAGCGTCTTACAGTGAGTTTAGAATTTATTTCATTCGCACGTACTGTAATTCCTTCATAAATGGACTTGATTTCTTCTTTGCTTAGAATATCGTCCAAACTACTGTGTCCACAAGGAGTGACTCTTTCGACCGTTACTGCATTTATATTGCACTGCTCTGCAAAATCAATAATCTGCAAGGCATATTCTTTATTTTGGCGCATCAAGGTAAACATAAAAGAAACTTCGATATCATTAGCTTGAAGTTTTTTTATTGTCTCCAACACTTTTTGAAATGTTCCCTTGCCTCTAACCCTATCATGAATTTCTTCAAATGGACCATCAAGCGAAATCTGGATCTGATGTAGTTTTTTTGACTGCACCAAAGCTGCAATATGCTCGTCTGTTATGCAGGTCCCATTTGTTAAAATATCAAACTGCTTGATTTCGTCTGAATTTTCCAAAAAGTCAACTAATGTAAGAATATGTGGGCTCAAAAAAGGCTCTCCGCCAGTCAAAGATATTCTTCCTAACATATTCCATTTCTTTAAGGCAGTTGTAATTTGGTTCCCAATTTCTAACAACTTATTTAGCGGTAAATCTTGATAATGGTATCCTTCTTGATAACAATGAGCACATCGCAAGTTACAGCTATTCATAAAATGCCATTGAAAATAGAATTCTTCTTTTCTCATATTTTCTACTTGCTCCATTCGTGTATTTTGAGTATGACACTTTCAGAAAAACCAATGTTTTTAACAAAAGTATTGTTATACAATCCACATTGAAAAAGTATCTCCGCAGTTTCTTTTCTAAGGGAGAAGAAGGATACCATTGAAATTATGATAGACCTTGTAAGTTTCTTCTCTTTATGTTCTATGTTTATAACTGACTGTCGAGAGATGCCTATGATTTTAGAGAAATCTTCTTGTGTTAGCTTTAAGGCATTTCTCAATTGAGGGAGAGTATCACACATCAAATCTATACACTCCATAATTCCATCACTATCCATACTCTATCTCCAATCCAATTCAATGTTAGTGTAGCACACGAAATGTAAAAAGTAATCAAATGAGTTAATTGCCGCTGATTTGTAAATAATCTGTCAATCAGCCATTCCGCTATCTGGGGGATGATGAAGATTGCAAAGCTGACTGTCAGCATTTTCAATGCTTCCATGCCGGTACACACACCGAACATCAGCCCGGCAAGTGTAATCATGAAGATTATTCCTGCCAACAGGTCAAACAGGATAGCAGAAAAGGAAGTCAGAAAGATTGCCACCCATTGGATCAGGGGCACAGCTGCCACCAGCGGCAACGCCAGCAGCTTATCAATCAGCCTTACAATCACATTTTCCGCCCCCTTAACGGTAAATCATTTCTGCCTTGATGATTTCCTCAGCCCGGCTGCGGATAGAGTTCATGGACTGCACCCGCAACATCTGATTTTCGGCTTTCATGGCTTCGGTCACACCCTTGGCTTCTGCCATCTGGCGGATCATCAGATTTATGGAGAAAAGTGTTTTGCACGGTTTCGGGTAGGAATGTGGAAAGTAGATTTACACAAATTATCTTGTATTTACATGGATTTACAGAAAAGCGGCTGCCAATTTTAGTAGAGAGCCGGGAAACAGAGTCCCAAAGGTGCTTTATGGGGCTTCATTAGCTGGAAACCCGATTTTATTAGCTGGAACCGAAAATTCTGCTAATGGCATTAGCTGGCTAATTTTGGTGATCGGTTCAAAATGAAAAATGCGAAGATCGTCTTTTCCATGGAAAAAATGACCTTCGCATTTCGTAACAGGATGTCCCTACCCGGATTCGAACCGGGGGCGTTTCGCTTAGGAGGCGAACCCTCTATCCAGCTGAGGTATAGAGACAGAACCACACCTCATTATAATACCGCAAGTTGGAGAGAAAATCAAGTTGAACGAAAAAGAAAAAAGGTGTATCCTATAAGGGAGATGCTGACCCCGGAACGGGGGGAGGCAAGAACGATGCTGCATCGGGAGCGCAGAGGCTGCCGGTGCGGGAGAAGGAGCACTTCATGGGAAAAACCAGAAAAAAGAAGAACCACCCCAAAGGTTGGCTGGTGGGCAGCAATGCGACACAGATCATCTGCGTGAGCTTTGTGCTGGTGATCGCGCTGGGGACGCTGCTGCTGACGTTGCCGATCGCCAGCCGCAGCGGGCGGCTGGGCGTGGTAGATGCGATGTTCACCGCAACGAGCGCGACCTGCGTGACGGGTCTCGTCGTGCGGGATACGTGGACGCAGTTCACGATGTTCGGGCAGGTGGTGATCCTGCTGCTCATCCAGGTCGGCGGTCTGGGCCTGGTCACGCTGACCAGTTTTTTTGCGCTGGCGGCCAAGCGGCGGATGGGCTTCCGGGACCTGCGGCTGCTGGGCGAGAGCGTTTCGGCCAGCGGCTATTCGCAGGCGACCGAGGTGCTGAAGATCGTCATCCGGCTGGCATTCCTGTTCGAGGCCATTGGCATTGTGCTGCTGGCGTGTGCCTTTGTGCCGCAGTTCGGGCTGGAAGGGGTCTGGATCAGCATTTTCACGGCCATCTCGGCGTTCTGCAATGCGGGCTTTGACCTGTTTGGCCGGTTCGGGCCGTATTCGTCGCTGGTGCCGTATGTCAACAACTATTATGTGCAGGCTGTCGTCATGTTCCTCATCATGGCAGGCGGTCTGGGCTTCATGGTCTGGGTGGAGCTGGGCGAATTTCGCAAAAAACGCCGCCTGTCCCTCCACGCGAAGGTCGTGCTGGCGTTCTCGGCCATTCTATGGGTCGGCGGCGCGGCGCTCATTTGTCTGATGGAGTGGTCGAACCCGGCCACCATGGGCGGGCTGTCGGTTCCGGGCAAGGTGATGGCGTCGCTCTTCCAGTCGGTCTCGACCCGTACGGCGGGCATGAACACCATCGACCTGGCGGCCTGCGGGCCGGTCACCAAGCTCCTGATGAGCGTGTTGCAGTTCATCGGTGCGGCACCGGGTTCGACGGGCGGCGGCGTCAAGGTGACGACCTTTGCTGTGCTGATCCTGACCATCCGCAGCGTGGCGGAGGGCCGCGACGACTGTGTGATCGCCGAGCACCACATCGAGTCCAAGACCGTTTACCGCGCACTGACCATCATCATGCTGGGCATCGTGGCATCGCTGGGCTCGGCGGTGGTGGTCTACTACAACACCTCGGATGCCGTGTCCGTCATCGACGCCATCTTTGAGTCCTGCTCGGCATTCGGCACGGTGGGTCTGTCGGTGGGCGTTACCAGCCAGCTGAATGTCGGGGCCAAGCTGCTGTACATGCTGGTCATGTTCATGGGCCGCGTGGGCCCGGTCTCGCTGGCCATCAGCTTGACGGTCAAGCCCGGTGACAACAAGCGCAAGATCCTGCCGGTGGGGCATATCAACGTGGGTTGACAAGCAAAAAAGGAAGAGCGACATCGCCGCTCTTCCTTTTTTGCTGTCTCTGTATTTACTTGCTGTAGATCTCCACGATGTTCAGCAGGACTTCGGCCGCCTTGTCCATCCGCTCGACGGTGGTGCACTCGCACACGCCGTGGAAGTTGAAGCCGCCGGTGCCCAGATTCGGGCAGGGGAGGCCCTTCCAGCTCAGGACGGCACCATCGGTGCCGCCGCGGACGGGGACTTCCTCCGGGGTCAGACCGGCCTTTTCGATGGCCTTGCGGGCGTTCTCGACCAGATGGAAGTGCGGCTTGATCTTCTCGATCATGTTGCGGTAGCTGTCCTTGATCTCCACTTCCACGGTGCCGTCGCCGTACTTGCCGTTCAGGTAGCAGGCAATGTGCAGAAGGTTGTCCTTCTTGAACTGGAGCTTGCCTGCGTCGTGGTCGCGCAGGATGTAGCCGAGCTTGGCCTCGGTCACATCGCCGTACATCTGGCACAGGTGGTAGAAGCCCTGACGGCCCTCGGTGGTCTCCGGGCGGGCCATGACGGGCAGGGCCTGGTGGAACTCCATGGCCACGTTGGAGGCGTTGATCATCGCGTCCTTCGCGGAGCCGGGGTGGACCGAGAAGCCGTGGACCGTGACGGTGGCGCTGGCGGCGTTGAAGTTCTCGTACTCGATGCCGCCCACATCGCCGCCATCGACGGTATAGGCAAAGTCGGCCCCAAAGCCGGGGATGTCGAACAGGGAAGCGCCCTCGCCGATCTCCTCATCGGGGGTAAAGGCGATGCAGAGCTTGCCGTGGGGGCGGCCCTCGGCGATGAGGGTCTCGGCGGCGGTCAGGATCTCCGCCACACCGGCCTTGTCGTCGGCACCCAGCAGCGTGGTGCCGTCGGTGGTGATGAGGGTCTCGCCCTTCAGGTCTTTCAGGAAGGGGAAGGTGGAGACCTTCATGACCATGCCGGTGGCGGGCAGGGTGACGTCGCGGCCATCGTAGTTCTCGTGCAGGATGGGGTTCACGTTCTCGCCGGAAGCGTCCGGTGCGGTGTCCATGTGGGCGATGAGGCCCAGCGCAGGCTTGTCCTCGCAGCCGGGGGTGGCGGGGAGGGTGCCGTAGACGTAGCAGTGCTCATCTACAAAGGCGTCTTCGATGCCGATGGCCTTCAGATCCTCCACAAGGATATGGGCCAGGTCGAATTCCCGCTCTGCAGAGGGATGGGTGCCGGAATTGGGGTCAGAGGTGGTGTAAACGCGGGCATATTTTAACAGTCGCTCGTAAGCACGCATAGGTTGATGCTCCTTTGTTTTTTATTTGATTCTATCATAACCGTTTTGGCCGGATTTTACAAGAGGGAAAGCAGCTGCGGCCTGCTTCTTATCACAAGATCTGGAATTGTCAAGAGGGAAGAAGCCCCGAAGTTCCGTCCGATTTTTTGTGGAAACAGCGAATAGCGCCCGGCGGCGGGAAGTGCTACAATAGGACACAGCGTGTGCACGGCACACCCAAGATGAAACAAAGGAGAGCTGCGGCTTTATGGAACAACTTTATCTGATGCCCGGACAGGAACGCTGTGAAAAATTCCGAGATCCCAATGGGGTGCCCAAAGTCCGCTACTCCTACTGCTCGCTCCACGGTGCATTGTTCCACTGTGTCAGCCGCAGCGTGGAGGAGGCCCAGCGCCTGTGTGAGGACTGGCTCGTCGGGCAGGACCGCTGCTACCGCAACTGAAGAGCAAAAACGGACGCCCGGAGCGCACGATCTGCACGCCGGGCGTTCTTCTGCGTTTAGCCGATGATCTCGTACTGGAAGTATTCGCACTTGATCTTGCTGCCGACCTCGATCTCCGGCGGCAGGAGCGCCAGCGCAACGGGGTTCAGCTCGTCGCTGGCGATGTCGGTGCGGCGCAGGTTGACATAGTCGCCGTCAAAGCTGACGACCTCATAATACCAGGGGCCCATAGACCATCCCTCTTTCGTTTTTCTTTTATCATAAGGGACCGGGCCGGTTTTGTCAACGATGTTTTTGCTTGACAAATGGGGAACATTCTACTATACTTATACTTACGACAATGCGCCATCGCCAAGCGGTAAGGCAGGGGACTTTGACTCCCCCATCGTAGGTTCGACTCCTGCTGGCGCAACTGAAGACCGTCTGCTGAAGGAAACGTTCGGCAGGCGGTCTTTGTGTTTCGCAGCTGCTTCCGGGGCGGCAGAACATTTCGCAGGCGGAGGCGCTGTGCTGCGGAAAAACAGGGCATTGCGGGAGGGCTGCGCTCGGTGTTTGTGCGGCGTTTCGTTTTGAGGATGCCCGAAGCTATGCCGGAAGTTGGTTGGGATGACCAAAAAATAAGGAAAAAAATATCGCATTTTTTATCCGAAATCTTCTTTTTTGCCGGGAATGCTTGACAAGAAAGTGCTTTTTGCCATAATAGATTTATAAGAAAAATTCTTTGCAAGAAGATCGATCCTGGAGGTAGAAAAAACGATGCCGATCAGTTTGAACAAGGTCAACGCGGAGGCGTATGCAAAGGTTGCCGCTGCGCTGGAACAAAACGGAAAAGCAGCAGTGGAACATGCCACCGGCACGGGCAAGAGCTGCATTGCATGGCAGCTCATCGCGGACCATCCGCAGGCGTCGTTCATCTGGCTGGTGTACGGTGCGGCGCGGCTGACCCTGCGCAGGGAGGATGTCCGCCGCTACAACGACGGTGTGCTGCCGGAGAACCTCATCTTCTGCGACTGCGGTGTGCTGGCCGAGGCGTCGGCCGAGGAGTGGGTCCGGCTGGCCTCACGCAAGCCGGATTACCTGATCTTCGACTGCTACCATGAAGTGACGGCGGCCTGCTGGGCAAAATCGGCCCAGCGGCTGCTCCGTCTGTGCCCGGAGGCAAAGCTGCTGGGCCTGACAGTGCCCAACAGCACCGACCAGAAATGCCAGGCAGCCGCGGAACTCTTCGAGGGAACGGTCGTCTCCCGGATGACGGTCGGCGAGGGAATGGCGCTGGGCACCCTGCCGGTGCCGTCGAACTACGCCGCGATGCTCTGGCCGCAGGAAGGGCAGATGAATCTGCTCCGCGCCCGGATCAAGAACCTGCACCTGCCCGCGCAGACCAACGCGCTGAGCGCACAATACGATGAGATCAACTGGTCGGTGCGGCAGGCCGAGAACCCCATCGCCCTGATGCCCCGCGTCCTGACCGACACCCAGGGCCGCTATCTGGCCATCTTTGAGTCGGAGGACTACCTCGACGAGGTGCAGGAACAGCTGGAAGAGTTCCTCCGCACCGTGGATTCGAATGCCCATTTCTACCGTGCCGAGTGCGACTGCCTGCGCGACGCCGAGGCGGTAAAAAAGTTCTGCACCTCCACCGAAACGGGGCCGAAGGTGCTGTTCTGCGTCAACTCGCCGGGCGTCCAGCAGCCCATTGAGGGGCTGGCAGGTGCCATTCTGGTCCGCGAGACCGGCGAGGCAGGCCGGTTCCGCCAGATGCTCTGCCGGGCGTTGGTGGCCTGCGGCCGCAAGCCCATCCCGGTGTTCGACCTGACCGCCCGGTTCGACGGTCTGGGCAATGGCCGTGTGCTGCAAAAGGAATGCACCACCGCTATGCTCCGCGCAGGCAGCGAACACCCCGGCTTCCAGCAGCAGAAGCCCATGCGCCAGAGCTATCACCTGTACTGCCGCCTGAAAAAGGAACTGGAATCCCGGTGGGAGGCTTTTTATGCAGCGGCGGCGGCTGTGGCCGCAGAGCAGGGCGATCTACAACTGCCCTATAACTATCTGACCGAGGACGGCCTGCCTCTGGGCCGCTGGCTGGAAACGCAGCGCCAGGTCCGGGCCGGGCAGAAGCCGGGCCGTCTGGATGCAGACCGCATCGCCCGGCTGGACAAGCTGAACATCGGCTGGAAGCAGCGCTCGGAGCTGGCCTGGGAAAAGGCCTTTGCCTCGGCGCAGAAGTACCGCGACGACCACGGCGACCTGCTGGTGCCGGTGCGCTACCGCGACCGCAGCGGCTTTGCCCTGGGCGAGTGGATCGTTTATAACCGCCAGCGCTACGTCAGCGGAAACCTGAGCCGCGCCCGCATCGAGCGGCTGGAGAGCATCGGCATGGTGTGGAACGCTTCCACCGACCTGTGGGAGCAGAGCTACGCCGCAGCCGCCCGCTATTATCTCGAACACAAAGATCTCGAAGCGCCCATCAAGTACGTTACGCCGGATGGCTTCGCGCTGGGCGTCTGGCTCAGCAGCCAGCGCAGCGCCTATAAGAACGGCGAGCTGACCCTGGAGCAGGTCGAGCGGCTGGAAGCCATCGGCATCAACTGGGTCAACCGGAATGTCCGCAAGTGGCAGGAGAACTTCGAGGCCGCTAAGCGGTACGCCGAGCAGTTTGGGGATCTGGAAGTGCCCTCCAATTATGTCACACCGGACGGCATCCTGCTGGGCAAATGGATCGCCCGCCAGCGCTACGCCTGGCAGAACCCGGACAACTCCAGCGCCCGCGTCACGCCGGAACGCAAGGCCCAGCTGGACGAGATCGGGATGGTCTGGGACAAATACGACCCCTGGCGGGAGCGCTTCGAGCTGGCCCAGAAGTATCGGACAGAGCACGGAGATCTGGAGATCCCGCTGAATTATAAGACCGAGAACGGCATCTGGCTGGGCAGCTGGCTCTACCGTCAGCGTCAGTACCGCCGCACCGGCGACCCGCGCCTGGGTGAGGTGCACCGCCGCGAGCTGGACGAGTTGCTCAAGGACGAAAAGCCCCACAAGCAGAGTGCGGCACCCTCCGGCAAGGAGAGCCTGCGGGAGAAGAACTGGGAGCACAACTTTGAGGAAGCCGCCCGGTACGCCGAGGAGCATGGCAACCTGCTGGTGCCCTCCAATTACGTCACGGCCGGTGGGTTCCGGCTGGGCGTCTGGATGTCGAACCTCCGCGCTGCCCGCAAGACCCGGCCCGACTCCTTCCAGGTGACGCCGGAGCATGTGAAACGGCTGGACGGCATCGGCATGGAGTGGGACGCCCGCATAGCCAAGTGGGACCTGGCCTATGAACACGCAGCGGCCTATGCCAAGGCCAACGGCGACCTGCTGCCGTCGGCCACCTACCGCAGCGAAGATGGCTTTGGTCTGGGCGACTGGGTCCGCCGGATGCGCACGGCCCGCGCAGAAAATGACCCGAAGCTGACCGAGGACCGCATCCGCCGTCTGGATGCCATCGGCATGAAGTGGTAAACCATCAAAGCAAAAATACCGTGTCCCCACGCCGGGGACACGGTATTTTTTGCTTGCGGGAAGATCAGAGTGCATCCAGTTCCGTTTGCAGCTGGGCCAGCGCAGTGCGGATGGGCAGGTGCTGGGGGCAGACGGCCTCGCACTTGCCGCAGCGGACGCAGTGGCTGGCCTTTTCGGCATCCGGGAAGCGGGCGGTCCACTGGTGCCGGACGGCGTCCGGCTGGCCGAACATCCCCAGCCGGTTCCAGATGCTGAAGTTGTCCGGGATGTCCACGCCCATGGGGCAGGGCATACAGTACCGGCAGCCCGTGCAGCCGATCTTGATGCGGCTGTGCAGGATGCGGGCCGTCTCGGCCACAGCGGCATCTTCCGCCGCGTTCAGGGGGCGGAAGGGCGCAAAGGTGGAAAGGTTGTCGGCCAGCTGCTCCTCGGCGCTCATGCCGGAGAGGATCAGGTGGACGTTTTTGTGGCTGCCTACCCAGCGCAGCGCCCAGGAAGCCGCACTGGCGGCGGGGTCGATGGCGGTCAGCGGCGCCGCAGCGTCCGGCGGAAGGTTGGCCAGCGTGCCGCCCTTGATGGGCTCCATGATGATGAGCGGGATGCCCAGCTCTTCGGTCAGCGCATAGCCGCGGTCGCCCGCGATCTCCTCGGCGCGGTCGTCGGTGTCAAGGTAGTTGTATTGCAGCTGGCAGAAATCCCAGGGCTGGTCCCGCAGGATGTGTTCCAGCCCGTCCGCGTTGTCGTGGCAGGAGAAGCCGAAGTTCCGGATGCGCCCGGCCTTCTTCTCCTCCCAGAGCCAGTCCACGATGCCCAGCGCCTTGGCCTTGTCGTACCGTGCCCGGTGCAGGGAGTGGAGCAGGTAGAAATCAATGGTGTCCACACCCAGCCGCTCGAACTGACTGCGGTAGATCTGCTGGGCTTTTTCCAGCGAATCGCACAGCCACAAGGGCAGTTTGGTGGCCAGATAAAAGCTCTCGCGGGGCCATTTTGCGATGACCCGCCCCACGAACGGCTCGCTCTCGCCGCCGTGGTAGGGGTAGGCGGTGTCAAAGTAGTTGACGCCCGCGTCCCGCGCGGTGTTCAGCAGGGCTTCGGCCCGCACTTCGTCGATGCGGCCGTCCGGCAGGGTGGGCAGGCGCATGCAGCCGTAGCCCAGCAGGGAGGTGGTGATGTCGGCTTTTTTCCAATGACGCTGTTCCATCGAACGCTCTCCTTTTCTTCAGGGCTTCCGCTTTTTCCGATCGTCCCAGGCAAAATAGCTGGTGTAGGATACGAAGACCACGAGCGAAAGCAGCGTGACAGGCTTGCCCAGCCGGATGCCGTCCGGCTGGTAGACAAAATCAAGGGTGTTTTCCCCGGCGGGGCAGAGCACCGCCATCAGGCCCTCGTCCACCCGCAGGATGTCGGTCTCCTTGCCGTTGACCGTGGCCGTGAAGCCGTCGTCGTAAGGCACCGAGAAGAAGACGAGGTTCGGGGCGTCCAGCGTGATCTCAGCGTGGAAGCCGGAATTGGTCATCTGGAACACCGAACAGGCCGAGGCCCGGCGGTCGGCGCAATCCTGCACGTAGCGGTCGTAGGTCAGGTCGTTCAGCTCAGCGGCGGGCAGCGGCTGCAAATACTGGCTGTATGCGGCGGCATCCGCATCGGAGAGCACCAGCGCCCGCATCAGCAGATTGGAGCGGGTGACCGTCACGGTGGACTCGTAATCGTCCTCGGTGAGGTAGTAGTCGTAGGTGAAGCCCATGGGGACGTAGTTGGTGTTCTCATAGAGGGTGTAGCCATCCAGCGTGTCGTAATAGGCCCAGCCCTCATCGGCCTCTTCGAGGAAGTCGGCTTGCCGGTCGGGCTTGGTGATGAGGTACTTCACGCTCAGCAGGCCCCGCAGCGCATAGTTGGCAAGCTCCGGCTGGCTGCGGACGTCCCGCTTGACGTCCAGCGCCGGGTAAAAGCTGAGGATGCTGGGGGCGGCGGTGCTGCCGAAGTATTGCAGGCAGCTTTTATCCAGCCACATCCCGATGTTATCGTGGATCTTATAGGTGTCGATTCGGTAGTCGCCCTCCGGCAGGTCGTTTTTCAGCAGCAGGGCGTTGGTGTCCTGCTCCACAAGGTCGCTGTCGGTGTACCATTGCCCAAACTTGCCGATGCCGATGTGCACCATGGCGAACACACAGGCAAACACCAGCACCGCCGCTGTCATGCGCTGCACAAAGCGGCTGTCCTGCCGCCACCTGCCGCAGAGGTAGCGGTACAGCGCTAGTCCCAGCAGACCAAAGCCCAGCACGACAAAGAACTGTCCCGGATTTTTCAGCACGCCGAAGGACCAAGTCTCCGTGGCGTCGTCCCGCACGGGCACCACCGCAAACACCAGCGTAGCCAGCATGATCCAGCCGATGCCCCGGGCGGGTGCGTCCAGATCGATCTCCGGGTCCTCCAGTGCGTTCACGGTCATGGCGGCAAGGATGAGGGTGGGCATATAGTACCAGCGGGCGTAGTAGCTGGAGTTGAGGGCGTAGAAGGCGCTGTTCAGCACCGGCACCAGTGCGCACACGGCGCACACCGCCACGATGCGTTTTTTGCTGTCGGCTTTCCGGCTGCGCCAGTAGGCCATGGCACCAGCCAGACTGCACAGCGGCAGATAGGCGGTCATGCTCGTCCACTTGATGACGCCTTCCGACCAGACCGAAGTAAGATAAGGGGAGTCCGGCGGCAGGATCCAGCTGAGCAGGATGGCCAGATACTGCTGCACCTTGGCGTAGGTCAGAAAGCCCCAGCCGGAGGAAAGGTCGATGGTGCGCGGGTTCTGCAGCAGACTGAGCACCGCCGGGAACAGCAGCAGACAGCCCATGGCAACGCCCAGCACGCTCTCCCACAAAAGATGGCAGAACTTGCGCCCGGTCAGCCGGAAGTCCTTGGCGGTCAGCTTGCACACAAAGTAGATGCACAGGAAAATTACCTGTCCCACAAAGAAGAAGTAGTTATTGAGCAGGTTCACCGCCACCCAGAAGGCGAACAGGCCGTGACGGTCCTCATAAATGGCTTCGTCCAGCGCCCAGAGCAGGTAGGGGAACAGCGCCACCACATCCACAAAGTGGTTGAAGAACACGTTGTACACCGCAAAGCCGGAAAGCGCGTACAGACAGGCGCCCAGCACTGCGTAGTTCTCGTTTTTGACATAGCGGCGCAGGTACAGGTATGCACCGCCGCCCGCCACGCCGAACTTGAGCACCAGCAGCGGCACCATCATATAGGGCAGCCAGCGCTGCGGCAGCAGCAGCGAGAGCCAGAAGAACGGCGAGCCGTACAGGTAGAAGGAATAGGCGTTCAGCGCCCCGCTG
>OLHG01001041.1_pt1 | contig 18066 bp, 18 predicted proteins | sample 1605971 | NCBI WGS metagenome assembly OLHG01 (sample SAMN03283289) | human gut metagenome | biome: human-associated habitat; material: feces | host: Homo sapiens | place: Peru | collected 2012 | reverse complement strand
GTCCTTCATCAAATGTTACAGGAATTCCCCAGTTAAAGCTTGTTCTTGATACACATAAATCTTGAAGACCTGGTTTGATAAAATTATTAAGCATTTCATTTTTTCTACTTTCTGGCTCAATAAAATCAGGATGCTCTTCTATATATTTTTCTAATCTTTCTTGATATTTTGATAATTTAAAGAAATATGCTTCTTCACACTTTTCTGATACTTCTCTTTGACAATCAGGACATTTACCATCTACTAGTTGGGATTCTGTCCAAAATGATTCACAAGGTGTACAGTATAATCCCTTATACTCACCTAAATATATATCGCCTTTATCATACATTTTTTTGAATATTTTTTGTACTTCTTTTTCATGTACTTCATCAGTTGTCCTTACAAATTTATCATAAGAAGTATTCATTATATCCCATATTCTTTTTATTTCTAAAGCGACGTCATCTACAAATTGCTTAGGCGTTTTTCCTTGATCAGATGCTTTTAATTCTATCTTTTCACCATGTTCATCTGTACCTGTTTGAAAATATACATCATAACCTTCCAATCTTTTAAATCTTGCAATTGAATCTGCTAATACTATTTCATATGTATTACCAATGTGTGGTTTACCAGAAGTATAAGCAATTGCAGTTGATATATAATACTTTTTATTATTCATAATTATCTCCTCTTTCTTACTTTAAGGTAGAACCTATTCCACCTTTTCTTACATTTTCTATTTCTTCTTCTGAATCTACAGTTAAGTACTTAACAAATATACCTTGCGCTATTTTGTCACCTATATTAACTACATAATCCTGTTTACCATTATTTGAAAGTTTTATTTGAAAATGACCTTCATTAGTTTCATTATTATAAAAATCCGAATCAATTACACCTACACAATTTGTTAAACAAACGTCATACTTATATCCTTGAGAACTTCTAGAACATAAAAATAAGACTTCATCTGGGTTCATGCAAACTTTTAATCCAGTTTTAAAAGCTTTGGATTCACCTTTTTTTATTATTCCTTCTTCTATACTAAAAATGTCATAACCAGCGGATGATTTAGTGCTTCTCTCAGGCATTCGATATTGTTTATAAAAATTTATATCATCTTTTACATCTTTTTTAAATTGCTCAAAACTTATTTTTTCAAATTTTCTCATACTACTTCTCCTATCTAAAAAAAATCACATCCAACATAAGGACGTGATTTTACGTGGTACCACCTTAATTCATGCATAAAGCACCTTAAATTATAACGCATTACCGAATTAGCTCCAGACCCATTTAAAATATTTCAGTATTATTTGCTTTCACCTTATCAAACTCTCTTTAAATACCTTGATATTCTTCTTTCCTTCATCGCTTCTTATGCACATATCATAACATATTTTTTTTTATTGTTCAAGATATTTTGTCATAAAAGATGAAGCTATGTTTGCCATTTGCATTTCACTTTCACCTAATTTTTCATCTTCATTTAATATTAATATTAATCCAACAGCTTCTCCATTTACAAGTATCGTATTAATAACATAACTACAAGTGATTGTTTTATTGTCTGTTACATTTAATTCCTTAAAATGACCTTCAATCATTTTATCCCTTCTTTTAATTGATTCTACTAATTGCTCACTTATATTTTTATTTAATAATTCTTTTTTTAATGGGCCACTAATAGCTACTATTACATCTGTATCCATAATAAGTATATTATGTTTCATAAAAGTATATATTGAATCAGTAAGTTCATTTGCTAAATCATTTATTTTATTCATCATAGAAAACTTTTTAAATATAATTTCTTCATTTTCTACAAATATTTCTAAATTATCGCCTTCTTTTATTCTTAAGTTTTTTCTTATTTCTTTTGGGATTACAACACGACCCAAGTCATCAATTCTTCTTATTATACCAGTTGCTTTCATATAATCCTCCTATCGTTAATATGTGTTAAAAATAATTTATTATTCTACAAAAAAATTATAAAAATAATGATATTTTATTAGTAGCATTTATTTTAAAAATAAAATGTTTTTTATAAAAATTAGCACTCTTACTTGACAAGTGCTAAAAAAGTGATATAATTTATAACTAGGGAGATGATTATATGAATAATAATGGTTATGAAGAAAATTTAAAAAATGTGCTTGAAAAATACGGACGCGATATTGTTAAAGCTGCTAAGGACGGTAAAATAGATCCTGTTATTGGTAGAGATGAAGAAATTCGTAATATTACACGTATCTTATCAAGAAAAACTAAAAATAACCCTGTCTTAATTGGAGAACCTGGTGTTGGTAAAACTGCAATTGTGGAAGGACTTGCATTACGTATTGTTAAAGGGGATGTTCCAAACAGTTTAAAAGATAAAACTATTTGGGAACTTGATATGGGTGCGCTTATTGCAGGTGCTAAATATCGTGGAGAATTTGAAGAAAGACTTAAGGCTGTATTAAAAGAAATTAAAGATTCTGATGGTAAAATAATATTATTTATAGATGAAATACATTTAATTGTCGGTGCTGGAGCTCTTGAAGGAGCCATGGATGCTGGAAATTTACTTAAACCAATGCTTGCACGTGGAGAAATTCTATGTATAGGTGCTACTACTTTAAATGAATATAGAAAATATATTGAAAAAGATGGGGCTCTTGAACGTAGATTTCAAAAAGTATTAGTAAATGCTCCAACAGTTCAAGATACTATTACAATACTAAGAGGTTTAAAATCAAGATTTGAAGTATATCATGGAGTTACTATAAAAGATAAAGCTCTTATAGCTGCTGCTACCCTTTCTGATAGATATATTACTGATAGATTTTTACCAGATAAAGCTATAGATTTAGTTGATGAAGCGTGTGCTACTATTAGAGTACAAATGGATAGCGTACCAGTATCTTTAGATGAGTTAACCAGAAAAATTATGAAACTTGAAATAGAACTTGAAGCTATAAAAAAAGAAAAAGATGAATTATCTATAAAGAGAAAAGAAGAAATTAATTCGGAACTAGTTGATTTAAAAAATAAGGAAAAAGAATTAAAAGATGCCTGGGAAAGTGAAAAGAAAAATATTACATTAATTAACTCTAAAAAAAGCGAATTAGAAGAATCTAGAAATAAGTTAGAAATTGCTGAAAATGAGTATAACTTAGAGGAAGCTGCAAGACTTAGACATGGTGTAATACCTAAGTTAGAAAAAGAACTTGAAGATCTTAAAAAGAATAATGATAACAAAATATTATCTGATGAAGTTACAAGTGATAAAATAGCTGAGGTAATTAGTAAATGGACAAATATTCCAGTTCAAAAATTAGTTTCATCTGAAAAAGATAAGTTATTGAAACTTGAAGATAATTTAAGAAAAAGAGTTAAAGGCCAAGATGAAGCTTTAAGACTTGTTAGTGAGGCCATTATTAGAAGTAGAAGTGGTATAAAAGATCCTAATAGACCAATTGGTTCATTTATATTTTTAGGGCCTACTGGTGTCGGTAAAACTGAAGTTGCTAAGAGTCTTGCTTTTGAATTATTTGATGATGAAACCCATATGATTAGAATTGATATGTCTGAGTATATGGAAAAATATTCTGTATCTCGTTTAATTGGTGCTGCTCCTGGTTATATAGGTTATGAAGAAGGTGGACAATTAACCGAAGCTGTAAGAAGAAATCCATATAGTATTGTATTGTTCGATGAAATAGAAAAAGCTCATCCAGAAGTATTGAATCTTCTTTTACAAATACTTGATGATGGTAGACTTACAGATTCAAATGGTAGATTAGTAGATTTTAAAAATACTATAATTATAATGACTTCAAATGTTGGTAGTGAATATATATTAGATGGTCATAGTGAAAAGGTTGTTGATGAATTACATAGATATTTTAAACCAGAATTTTTAAATAGAATTGATGATATTATTATGTTTAATAAATTATCTAAAGATTCTTTATATAAAATTCTTGATAAAATAATTGGTAATATCGAATATAATTTACGTGATATAAATATTAAAATAGATTTAACTGATAATGCAAAAGATTATTTTATAAATAATTCATATGATGATTCTTATGGTGCAAGACCATTAAAAAGATTTGTTACAAAAAATTTGGAAACATTAATTGCAAGAAAAATTATTAATAATGAAGTAAAATTTGGAAGCACTATTGTTGTTGACGTTATTAATGATGAAATTATCTTAAAATAAAAAATGATTTATCAAAATAAGCAGTATTCCTATTATAAGGCCTCTATAAACGCATTTAGTTTCCTTATAGTATAATGCCTCGGGAAGTAGCTTATTAATTGATAGAGATATCATTAAACCCGAAACAAATAGTAGTACTATACTTATCATAGTTTCGGTGATAAAATTGCTTAAAAATAAGTACGCTAATAGAGCTCCAAGTGGTTCTGAGATGCCTGATAAGAAAGTGTGAAATATCGCTTTCTTTTTTGATTTAGTAGAGTAGTATATTGGTACTGCTATAGATATACCTTCTGGAATATTATGTAACATTATGGCACAACCTAATTTAATCCCTAAGTTTATATCTTGAATGCCACCAATAAATGTTGCTATTCCTTCTGGGAAGTTGTGAACCATTAATGCAATCATGCTTAGTATTCCTAGATTATATAAATTATTGTTTTTTTCTTGTTTCATTAATTTATTTAATATAAAGACAGTTAATACACCAAATAAGAATGCAGTAATTGTTATGGCAATGGATCTTATTATTGTATTATTAAATGCTATATAAAAAAATGCAGATGGTATTAAATCTGTTATACTTATCCCAATCATTATTGAAATAGAGAATGCTAAACAAAATGTTATAAATTTATTAATATGTTTTTCTTTAATGTTCAAAAAAATTATAAATGATCCAATTACTGTAGATAATCCAGCGATTAATGATATTAAAAAAGCAGAAAAAACTTGCATTATACTCACCATTAAATATTATGATAAAATTAATATAAATATTAAAGTAGAGTAGTAGTTAATTAATTAAATAAATTAATTTTATATTTTTACTATAAATGATTGGTTATTATTAGATAATAGGACACAACATAATTATTACGTTTTCTTTTAAATTTATTTATGCAGAATATTTATATTTAAATAAAGTTATTAATATATTATTTTAATTTTTGAATTATAAAAATTAAATTTGTAATAATGGAGCTTGTCATATATAGTTTTGTATTTCAATACTTATTTTATTAAATATTTATTCGGAAGTTTTGGTTAACATAATATTAATTATGCAATTTATGTGTTTAAAAATTTTTATTTCAATATTTATAGTTTATTTGTCTTAATTATATAATATTTTTGCTTATTTGTAATTATGATTTAATTTGATTACAAGTGTAAATTATTAATAAATGTTTTAATTTTATAATAAGTTTTTTTGAATATAAAATTAAATTTCAAAATTTAAATATAAACAATAATGATAAAATGATAATTATGCATATCCTTTTATTTATATTTAAATAAGGATTAATGCGTGCACATATTCTATTATTTTATATTATATAAGGATATATATATGTGTGTTATTTTTTCAAAAGAAAAAGAGTAGTCATACTCTTAATTTAATGGTTTTGAACTAACCCAATAGTAAGTAGAGTTTTTATCTTTTGTAGCTCTTTTATAAATATGTTTATATTTAGTGCCATATTTTTGTAAAAATTTATAGTCTATTTTATTGTTGTCATTTCCATATTTATCTTTATAAGCTGAACTACAACTTTTATTTATAACTTGAGTAGTGTAGTTTTTATAACAAGTATCACCACTTAATTTAATGAAGTAGTCGTAAATTATTATCTCACTACCCTCCTCTTTTGCATTACTAATATTTCTAATTATAGTTGATTCATTACCTAAAGTATAAGTAAAAACTTCTGATAATCCACAATAGTAATAATCATCTTTTAAATAACAAATATGAGTATCATCTGCTTTGAATTCTTTATTATTTTCTATTTCTTTTCCAAATATTTTTTTGTATTCATCATCGATTAATTCTTTTTTTATTACTTGATATGTACATTTATCTTTGGATTCATCACTTCTAAATACCATACCATCTTTTTTACATAAATCGCTTTTTTTCTCTTTTTCCATAGTCTTTGTTTCAATTTTACTATCATCAATTTTATGATATGCTGTACATAATCTAATATCTGAAGAAACCTTATCATAATCAACTAAATCATCACTATAATTAAATAATCCATCACATTGTTTTAGTCCTTCTGAATTAAAATATGAATGAAGTTCTGTAATTAAAGGACTGTCAACATTTATATTGTCTTTGTTATAAAGCTTAATTATGCAAAGAATTGCAATAGTTATAAATATTATAACAGACATTACTACTATCATTTTTTTATCATTAATTATTTTCTTAGCTTTTTTAGTATCTTTTTTCATAGAATCCACCACCTATACTTTCCTTGATTGAATTTCTGCTATTTTTTCAAATACTTCAGCAGCATTAGTTTCATTTATTTCACTATATCCAAGTTCTTTTAATGCTTGAATTTTAGTTGTATTTAATTGTTGAGTTCTACTTAACTTCTCTTCTTGTTTTTGTTCAATTTCTTGAATAAATCTTTTTCTACATTCAATTACTTTGCTTTTGCTTGCTCCACCATTATTGTATAAGGTAAGTGCACTATAAAGTATACTTTCGAATACATATTGTTTATCTTCATCAAATGCAAATTCATCTGGTCCAATAAAGCCTGTTGTTTTTGCCATATAAGCTAATATATATTTTATCTCTGGTACATTGTCCATTGATTGTAACATATTATATAAATATCTTACAGCTTTATGATCATTATTTTTGTTTTCTTCAAGTTTTTCTTTTAGTAAAAAAGCAATATCATTTAAAAGAATTTTACTTTCCTTATCAAGACCTTTTAGGTCTAAAAAATTATCTAATTCAGTTCCAGATTTTACACCCATATTTAATCTTTTTTCTACGTTCATTAAATATTCAGTGTCAACTTTAATATTTTTTAATTCTTCTTCACTACCGTCTTTTAAATCCAAAAGTTGTAATAATAAAATCTTCTTTTCTTTAGGCCATTTATCCAAACTATCTAGAACTAAATAGTTATAAACCATTTGTCTTGAAACTCCTAAATATTTAGAAAGTCTTACTTTTGAAACCCCTAATTCTTGTAATAAATCATTTAACTTATCCATTACTCTCTCCACTTTCTATGTTTACAATTCAATTATACATAACTTAACACTAAATTGTCAACTAAATTAGAGTGTTTTGAAAAATCATTATTTTAAATCACTTTTTTTAATGATATATATTTTTTTGTTTTTATAAAATGCATAGAATACATCAACTAAATTTATCTCTGATTTTTTTAAGCTGTTCATTAGCCATGATTCGTTTTTTCCAATTTGTTTAATTGCTTTTTTTTGAATGCTCCCATCTAGTATAAGAGGCATAGGATATGTACTTTTTAATCTTAATTTATTATATTTAAATATTGATAATTTTCCATTTGCTTCTAAAAAAGCATACTCGACTTCTTCTAAATCTTTTATTTCTTTTTGTCTAAGACTTAAAAGTAGATTATCCATGCTGTATCTTTGTTTTACCATTTCATGATAATTGATTTTGCCATTTGCAATAATTAATGATGGTTTTCCGTCAAAAAACACTCTTATTTTTCTGGATTTTATTGATATATATGCTAAAGATATTTCTAAAATTACTAAAGCAGATATAGGTATAATTGTTAAGAAAATATTGCTTTTAATATTTTCAATTGATATAGCAATAAGTTCTGCTATTAGGATTGATACTATTAAATCAATTATTCCAAGTTGACCAATTTCTCTTTTGCCCATAAGTCTATAACATAATATTACAAAAAAGTAAAAAAATGCAGTTCTAAATAACACTGTCCACAATTCCATATAAATCACCTATATCTATTATGTTTATTTACATATTTTTTTAATCATAGAATAGTATTTATTAGGGTGATTTTATGAATAAGCTTGTGTATTATTTAAAATTTGTTGGTATTTTTTTGATTTTTGAACTTATGATATCTTTTATTGTAAGCTTATTAAACTTAATTTCCTTAAATAGCGGCATTGTTACTATTATTCTTCTTGTATGTAATGTTTTGTTATTTTTAATTTTAAATATTTATAATGGTATAATTAAAAAGAAAAATGGTATTGTTGAAGGTATTATTATGTCTCTTATATTTATCTTTTTAATATTATTACTTAAAATAATATTTTTTAAAACAAGATTTAATATTGCAACAGTAATCTATTACATAATTTTATTGCTAAGTGGTATTGTTGGTGGAATGATTGGAGTAAATAAAAAAAATGATAAATAAAATTTATTTTTGAATAAACTTAAATTCATCATTTTTTATTTCTATGTAACTGTTTTCATTGTAATATTCCTTTGTAATAGGATTACTAATCTTATCTAAGTATTTTTTATCATATAGTTCTTTTAAATAAATTTTATTATCAGAACATTTGCCTTCATAATAACACTTTTTAGCTGATGCAATTATCTTATCTTCTGCAACTTTAGTTAAATTGTCATTGTGATTTTTAGATACTTTATATATAGTTGGCACCACTAAAAGTAATGTAATAACTGTAATTGATGCAATAAATGTTACTTTATTAGTGTTCATTGTTTTCTCCATAGTATTTTTTTACAAATTCATCTCTAAATTTTTCTAAATCGTCAGTTATGATATGCTTTCTTATCTCTTCAGTTAACCTAGTTAAATAGTGAATATTATGAATTGAAAGTAACCTTGCTCCAAAAGTTTCATTTGCTGTTATTAAATGTCTTATATATGCTTTTGTATAGTTTCTACATGCATAACATGTACAATTATCTTCTACACTTGTAAAATCTTTTTTATATTTGCTATTTTTTAAATTAATTTTCCCATATTTTGTGTAAGCATGACCATGTCTTGCAAGTCTAGTTGGAGAGACACAATCAAATAAATCTATACCTCTCATAACATTTTCTATTAAATCAATTGGATCGCCAACGCCCATTAAGTATCTGAATTTATCTTCTGGTAAATATTTAGTTGCATAAGAAACCATTTTATACATAGTTGGTTTATCTTCTCCTACACTTGTACCTCCAACTGAATATCCATCAAAATTCATTTTTACTAATTCTTCGGCACAATGTTTTCTTAAGTCTTCATATTCCCCACCTTGAACTATTCCAAAAAGCATTTGATCGTCACTGTTAAAGACATTTTTTCCTCTTTTTGCCCATCTTAATGTTCGTTCCACACTATCTTTTATATAATCATAAGTACTTGGCCACTTCACACACTCATCAAAAGACATAACAATATCACTATGTAATTTCATTTGAATTTCGATTGATTTTTCTGGCGTTAAGAATAATTTATCTCCGTTTAGATGATTCTTAAAATAAACGCCTTCTTCAGTAATGTCTTTTGGTTTTGCTAGACTAAATACTTGAAATCCTCCAGAATCGGTAAGTATTGGTCCGTTTGTATAATTCATAAATTTATGTAATCCACCAGCTTCTTTAACAATATCTTCTCCAGGTCTTAACCATAAGTGGTAGGTATTTGCAAGTATAATTCCTGATCCAATTTCTGTTATTTCTTCTGGAGATAATGTTTTTACAGTAGCATTTGTTCCAACAGGCATAAACATAGGGGTTTCATATGTCTTTCCATTATAAGTAAATTCTCCTAAACGGGCCATATTTTTTTTAGATTTTTGTTTTAATTTATATTCTAACTTCATAATAATACACCTTAATTTCTAATTAAAAGATATCATATTTGAAAAATGATATCAATTTTTTTTGTTTTATTTTTATAACTTTACATTATTTAATAAACATTGCGTCTCCAAATGAAAAGAATCTATAGTTATTTTCTTTGGCGATTTCGTATGCTTTTAAAATATATTCTCTTTTTGATAACGCTGATACTAACATCAATAATGTGCTTTTGGGTAAGTGAAAATTAGTAATCAAACCATTAATTGCTTTAAACTCATATCCTGGATAAATAAATATATCTGTTGTCCCATTACATTCTTTAAATGTATTATACTTAGTATAAACTGTTTCTAAAACTCTTGTTGATGTTGTTCCAACAGCATAAATATTTCTTTTTTCTTTTTTAGCATTATTTAAAATATCCGCTACTTCTTTAGTCATATGATAGTATTCGCTATGCATATGATGCTTTTTTATATCATTTACTTCAACTGGTCTAAATGTTCCAAGACCTACATGGAGTGTTACATATGTTACAATTACTCCCATATCTTTTATTTCTTGAAGCAACTCTTTAGTAAAATGTAATCCTGCCGTTGGTGCTGCTGCACTTCCTAAATATTTTGCATAAACAGTTTGATATCTATCTTGATTTTTCAATGCTTTATGTATGTATGGCGGAAGTGGCATTAAACCGATTTTTTCTATTATTTCCAAAAATATTCCACGGTATAAAAACTCTACTCTAATAATCCCATCTTCAAGTTTTTCTTTTACTATACACTTTAAATCCTCATTAAATATAATTGTAGTCCCAATTTTTAATCTTTTTCCTGGTCTTGCTAAACATTCCCATGTATCGTTTTCTATATTCTTTAACAAAAGCACTTCGATATTTGCCCCGGTATCTTCTTTTTTACCGTAAATTCTTGCTGGCAAAACTTTTGTATCATTTAATACTAAAACATCACCTTTTTTTAAATAGTTTTTAATGTCACTAAAAATTCTATGTTCAACTTCACCTGTATTTTTATTTAATATCATTAATTTTGAATCTGACCTATTTTTTAGTGGTGTTTGAGCAATGTATTTTTCATCTAATTCATAGTCATAATCTGATATATTCATTCTATCAACTCCCTCAAGTATTATAAGAAAAAAAGGACTAAATGTCCAATGATTTATAAATTATTTGTTACTTCTTTGTATAATTCGTCGCTTATGTCTTCGATAGTTCGTATTTTATCATCTTTAACACAATTTATTATTTTATAATTATATATTTTAGCTAATTCTAAATAAGCAGTTTCTCCTCTTTTTAAATATTTTTCATCTCTTTCTGCTTCATCTAATAATTCTTCACGATTTTTCTTTATTTCTATGCCATACTCAAATGGTAAGTATAGTAAATATATTTCATCAGGTTTTCTAAGTTCTAAAACATCATATTCTAATGTTTCAATCTTTTTATACATTTTTAGACGTTCTTCTTTGTTTTCTAACATTCCACCTCTATGTGCCATATTGCTTGGTGTATATCTATCCAATATAACGATATAGTTTTCATTAAGATATTTTTCTATTAAGGGAAAATTATATCTTCTATCTGCTGCATAAAAACAGATTGCTGTTAAAGGGTCTACTTCTCCACCCCCTTCTTCAAAAAAGCCATGATTTTCTTTTAAATTGTTTTCAGTCATTTGTGGTTTTCCTAATAAACATGCTCCTATTATTTTTCCTGTTGCAGTTTCATACATAGGGAAAGAAAATCTAATTACTTTATTACCTGTTTCTTTTAATCTTTCTACAAGTTTTTTCGTTTGTGTTTCTTTACCGGAACAATCGGTTCCTTCAATAACAATTAGTTTACCATTATTCATTACTACCTCCAATAAACGTTCCTATATTATGCTTTTTTATTGTTTCGTTTAAATATTTATATTTTTCAAAATTCATTACAATAATATCAATATTATTTTCTTTACATTCTTTAAATGCAGATGTATCCATAACTTTATAATTATTTTCTATAACTTCGTTAAATGTTAATGTTTTAAATAATTTTGCTTCTTTATTTGTTTTAGGATCTTTATCATAAACACCATCAACTGTTGTTAACTTTATTATTAAACTCGCTTTTACTTTTTTTGCAGCAAAAGAGGCCCCTGAATCGGTTGAAAAACCACTTTTTCCAATGCCTCCTCCAAATATAATTATTTCGTCATTTTCATATTTTTCTTTTAACTCGCTATCACTAAAATTTTCAATTAAATATGGAAAATCAAAAGGTGTATATATTTCATTTTTTATTTTATGTTTATCTAAAAAATCACTTATGTATAGTGCATTTATAACAGTTCCCATCATTCCTATGGCATCTTTCTTTATAGGTGCCATATTGTTATGGTCTCTTCCTCTAAAATAATTTCCACCACCAATTACAATTCCTATTTTATGTTTATCTTTTTTTAACTCTTCTATTATTTCTTTTATAATATTCAATTTTTTCTCTGATACATTTTTATCATCTTCCTTAAGTACTTCACCACTTATTTTTAAAATTATTCTACTCATCATTTTTCCTTTCATATAAAACAAAACTGTAATTTAAATCATTTTCCTTGTTATTTTCTATAATTTTTTTATTCCAATCTTTTTCGTCAATTTCTGGAAAAAATGAGTCTGCTTCATTGCATGTGCTTTCGATTAACGTTAAATACATTCTATCTGCATAATTATAAAAATATTTGTATAGTGAAGCTCCACCAATAACAAATTTTTCTTCATCATTATCTTGAAATTCTTTTTTTATTAATTCATTTATATCATCGTATACTACTAAATTCGAGTCATTTAATAATTTTTTATCATGAACTAGTACTACATTTCTTCTAAGAGGTAATGGTCTACCTATTGATAAATATGTATTATATCCCATTACTACTGTATGATTTAAAGTTGTATTTTTAAAAAACTTCATATCATTTTTTAAATTCCAAATCAGTTTATTATCTTTTCCTAATTCATAATTTTTTCCTATTGCAGCTATTAATGATATCATACAGCCACCGGCATTTGTATTTTACCATGATGTTTATAATCAACTAATTTTATGTCTTTTAATTCCTTTGAATTGTCAAATGAGAAAAAATCTTTAATTTCTGGATTTAACCATAATTTAGGTGCTGGATAATCTCCTAATTCTTCATATCTTTTAATTTGTTCTTTAATTCCATTTATTTGGTTTACATAAATATGTAAGTCTTTAGCGTTGTAATATAATTTTCCTGGTTTTAATCCTGTTACTTGAGCTAACATATGAAGAAGTACAGCATATTGTAAAATATTAAATGGCATACCAAGTGGAACATCATTACTTCTACAAGTTACAATTCCATTTAATTTACCGTCAGTTACATCCCACATAGAATTCCAAACACAACTTGGCAAAACTGCTGTTTCTAAATAATCATTTTGCCATAAACTCATAATCATTCTTCTATCAGTTGGTTTATTTTTTAATTTATCTATTAAATTATCTGTTAAATTAAATTTATTTACTATATATCCATAGGCTGTTCCTATAGTATGAGCCCATTCTTTCGGAAATTTTCTTCCTAAATAATCTCCATTTTCATCTATTTCCCATTCATTCCAAATTTTAACACCACGTTCTTGCAACCAACGTACATCATTAGATTTTGCTTGATAAAACCACAGCATTTCTAACACTGCAGATTTAAAAGCTACAAATTTTGTTGTTAAAATTGGAAATTCTTCTTCTAAATCAAACTCAAATGATTTAAATGGAATTTTTATTGTATCAATTCCAGTTCTATTTTCTACTCTTGTTCCTTTTTCAAGTATTTCCTTACATAAATTTATATACTCTTTATCCCATTTTGACATTTTTTACCTCCTAATAATTCAACGGATATTTGCTTGTTAACTCAAGCACTTGCAATTTTAAATTATTTAATACTTCTTCATTATCTTTATTTTTTAACGCATTATCAATGATATGGGCTATTTGAATAAAATCATCTTCTTTTAATCCTCTTGTTGTCATAGCTGGAGATCCAATTCTTATACCACTTGCTACAGTTGCTTTTTCTGTTTCGTTTGGAATAGTGTTTTTATTAACTGTTATATTAATTTTATCTAGAGTTTTTTCTGCTTCTAAGCCAGTAATTCCAATACTTCCTTTAACATCTAGCAATATTAAATGATTTTCTGTTCCATTACTAACTACATGATAACCTAATTTAATAAATTCATTACACATCGCTTTAATGTTTTTTAAAACGCTCATTTGATAATCCTTAAATTCTGGTTGCAAAGCTTCATAAAAGCATTGTGCTTTAGCAGCGATAACATGCATTAATGGTCCACCTTGTATTCCCGGAAATATAACTTTGTCAATTTTTTTTGCTATTTCTTCGTTATTAGTTAAAACAATTCCACCTCTAGGACCTCTTAATGTTTTATGTGTTGTTGATGTTACTACATCTGCATAAGGGAATGGAGATGGATGAAGATTTGTGGCAACAAGTCCAGCAATATGTGCCATATCTACAAACATATATGCACCTACTTTATCACATATTTCTCTTATTTTTTTAAAATCAATTATTCTTGAATATGCTGATGCCCCAGCAATTATCATTTTTGGCTTTTCTTTTATAGCTAACTTTTCCAATTCATTATAATCGATTATTTCTGTATCTTTAGAGACATTATACGAAATCACTTCATAATCAGTGCCACTAAAATTTAATTTGTATCCATGTGTCAAGTGTCCACCATGGCTTAAATTCATTCCCATAACTTTATCTTTTGGTGATAATAAAGCTCTGTATACTGCCATGTTAGCACTTGATCCACTATGAGGTTGTACATTTACATAAGCACACTTAAATAGTTTTTTAGCATATTCTATAGCTTTTTCTTCAAAAATATCTACGTATTCACATCCTCCATAGTATCTTTTCCCGGGGTATCCTTCCGCATATTTGTTTGTCAAAATGCTTCCTTGCAATTTTAAAATTTCTTTTGAAACATAATTTTCTGATGCAATTAGTTCAATGTTATTTTCTTGTCTTTTTCTTTCTAGCATTAATGCTTCTTCTAATACTTTATCCATGTTACTCCTTTATAAATTCATTATATTTTCAATTACCATAGCAATTGTCATTGGTCCAACTCCACCAGGTACTGGCGTTATGTAAGATGCTTTTTTAGAAACATTTTCGTAATCGACATCTCCTTTTACTTTGCCATTTACTCTTACAATTCCTACATCTACTACAACTGCTCCATCTTTTACCATATCTTCTGTAATAAAATTCTCTTTTCCTACTGCAGTAATAATTATATCTGCATTAATTGTATGTTTTTTTAAATCCTTTGTTTTGGAGTGGCACATAGTTACAGTTGCATTTTTATCTATAAGTAAATGAAGTAGTGGCTTACCAACTATGTTACTTCTATTAATTATGCAAACATCTTTTCCTTCTAATGAAATATTGTAACTATCTAATAATCTTATAATACCTTTTGGTGTACAAGAAATATGTAAAGGATTACCTAAACATAATTTTCCAACTGAAATTTCTGAAAACCCATCTATATCTTTTTCAGGTAATATTTTATTAAAACAATTATTCATATTAATATGTTTGGGACCAGGACTCTGCACCAAAATGCCATTAACATTATTATCATAGTTTAATTTATCTATTAGATTTAGTACATCATTTTCTGAAACATCCTCATCTAAATGATATAACTTAGCATTTATTCCAACATATTCACATTTTTTCAGTTTGTTTCTTACGTATATTTCACTTGCAGAATCATTTCCAATCCATATAATTGCAAATTCATGTTTTAAATTTTGATCTTCTATTTTCTTTTTTAATTTCTCAATTATTTCATTACTAACTTTTTTACCATCTAAAATCATTATATACCTCAATCAATTATCAAAAAGCCCAATGTTATGACTGATGCCTAAGGCTTTATAAGCTTTTTCAGTAGCAACTCTACCTCTTGTTGTTCTTTTAATAAATCCTTCTTGTAATAAATATGGCTCAACTACGTCTTCAATTGTCGTAACTTCTTCACCAATACTAGTTGCTATAGTTTCTACTCCAACAGGACCGCCATTAAATTTTTCAATTAAACTTGTTAAATATTCTCTGTCTACTGAATCTAAACCAGAATCATCTACATGAAGTCTTTTAAGAGACTTTAAAGTGATATCTAAATCTATTACTCCACTACCTTCAACCAAAGCAAAATCTCTTACTCTTCTAAATAATCTGTTTGCGATTCTAGGTGTTTTTCTACTTCTTTGAGCGAGTGTCATTGCAGCTTCATCTGTTACCTTTATATCAAATACTTTACCACTTCTTTTTACAATATCACTTAATTCTTCAAAACTGTAATATTCAAGTTTTGAAACTATACCAAATCTATCTCTTAGTGGACTTGATAAATCGCCTGCTCTTGTTGTGGCTCCTACTAATGTAAATGGTGGCAAGTTTATTTTTACGCTTTTACTGCGACCTTCCGTTCCTATCATTAAATCAATTTCAAAATCTTCCATAGCCGGATATAATATTTCTTCAATAAAAGAAGGCATTCTATGAATTTCATCTATAAATAGCACATCTCCTGGCTCTAAGTTAGATAAAATTGCTGCTAAATCGCCTGTCTTTTCAATGGATGGCCCACTTGCCGTACGCAAATTAACTCCTAGTTCGTTTGCAATAATATGAGCTAAAGTTGTTTTTCCTAATCCTGGAGGACCATATAAAAGCACATGATCTAGTGGTTCATCTCTCATTTTTGCTGCTTCAATAAATACTTTTAAATTTGCTTTAATTTTTTCTTGACCAACATATTCTTCAAGATATTCTGGTCTAATATTTCTATCAAATATATCTTCATATGTTGGATTTGCATCTATTAATCTTTCATCCATTTTTATACCCCCAAACTATCTACATAATCTTTGATTTCTAGCCAATTATGTACTATATCATGTTTACTTTCTTTATCATCTGTTATTCTTAAAGTTTTAATGCCTGCTTTTTTTACATCATCTAAAACTCTTTCTTTATCATCTATAAATAAATCTAGATTATATTTTTTACATGTAATACCTTTATTTTCTTGAAAAAATACCAATTCATCAAAAGTAATACCCTTACTTATAAAATAAAGACTTGTTAAATATATAGATTTAATATTACTTTTATTATTTGTCTCTTCTACCCCTCTGGCAGTGATAAAGATTAACTTATATCCTTTATTTTTCCAATATTTTAAAACTTCTAGTGCATCATCTTTAATATCTATATTCCAAACCACTTGTTCTAAGTATTTAGATAAAAAATCTTTGGCTTCTTCTTTATTTAAATCATGATAATCTAAGACACCATGATACAATTTATCTTCTTTAACTAAGGTATTTGAAACAATACTTGTATTTGTTAATGTATTATCTATATCTATTCCTATATTCAATTTCAAACACCACCTTACACACTAAATTTATTATATAACAAATTTCTAAATTAGCCAACAACTATTTGTTATTTTTTCTAAATTTATTATACCAAACAAACATTTGTAAGTCAACCAATAAAAATGGTAACATCCGCATCGGATGTTACCACATACAAGCTTTTTTGAAAAAGCCAGGTGATGTATGTGTATAGAAAGATTTACTTTCTATACTAAATCACAAATTAATCTTAACATATCTCGCAAACTTTTGTCAAGAGTGCGAAAATTTAGATTAATAACTACTTTGACGTTTTTAGAAGCCTCGGCCTCCACCACCTCCGCCTCCAAAGCCACCACCAGAAGAAAATCCTCCACCGTGTCCTCCGAAAGAACCACCTGATGCACTAACACTTTCCCTGGTAATTGTAGTTTGAGCCCCTTGATAAGCTTGATTAATTGAATGATTAATACTTGATGTTAAATCATAATTATTAATAAATATATAAGTATTACCACTATACATATCATCCACATTTATTTCTTTTATTTTAACATTCATTGCTTTTTCAACTTTATCTGCTAAACCAAATACAGTTGCATAAACCAAATATCTTTCCCACAAAATGATTTCAGGTAACTCTTTTGTATCAAATGTTCCAAAATCATTTAAGAATCTTTTAAAAGCCTTCCATTTTGTGTAATCTTCTATTCCTTTTTCACTCTTTCTTCTAAT
>OLHG01001039.1_pt1 | contig 18086 bp, 25 predicted proteins | sample 1605971 | NCBI WGS metagenome assembly OLHG01 (sample SAMN03283289) | human gut metagenome | biome: human-associated habitat; material: feces | host: Homo sapiens | place: Peru | collected 2012 | reverse complement strand
AGCTGCTCTATTTTGACTCATCATAATAACTGGTGCTTGAAGTGCTGCGATACAAGAAAGAATTAAATTAAGTAATATAAATGGATATTCATCGAACCTTACAATTAAAATTGTATTTATTATCATCCATAAAATTAGGAAGACGCAAAAACCAATAATAAAACCCCATGAGCCCGCTATTTCAGTAACTTTATCAGCAAGTTTATCTCCAAAAGTTCTTCTTTCATCTTCTTCTTTATCTGAATCAATCGCAGTTGGATTATCTAAAAGCATTTCAATAAGTTCATCTTCATCAGTTACTTCAAAATCCTTATTAATTAATATTTTTACTAATTTTTCTTTTCTTTTATTTGTTTCCATCTTTAATCTCCCATCTATAATGGCCTATTATTTCATCTCTAAATAAACCATCATCTTCATAATTATAAAACGCATGTTGATGTATAATATAATTTTCTTTCCTTTTATTTACTTTATCACTAACAATAGCAATATGATTTTTATATACTACTATATCACCTGGATTAAAATCTTTATCTAAACTAAGTGATTTTACATTTCTATCTAAATATACTTTTATATTTCTAACTCTTCTAAAATCTATATTAGTATCACCTACATCACTGTCATAAGCATCTTTATTTTTCTTTATATCTTCATCTATTAAGGTTTTAAAGTCATATCCTGCATTATCTAAAGCATACCATATTAAGTCTGTACACACTCTATATTCATCTGTAGGATATCCGCCTTCATAATATTTACTTTTATACTTGGGTTCACTTTTAATAAACTTTTTAGCACCTTCCAATATATCACTATAGTCATCTATGCCATCATTATCTTTATCAATATTACTTTTAATTATTTCCGTAGTACTACTTTTTTTAAATAATTTATCATATAAACCAGTTTTATAAAAAGAAATAACTGTTAAAATTAAAATTAGAAAAAGTACTAAATAATTTCCAAATCTTAAAAATAGTTTCATGTGAGTACCTCCGTACTATCATTATAACACAACATAGTTATTTACAAAAGAAAAAACTTCTAAAAAGAAGTTTTATAATTTTTTATTAACTTGTTGGCCATAAAGCATTGTTTGTACTTTGGTCTGTTCCACAACTTGCCTTAGTCCAAGTTTCACCACCATCATAGTCTTCAACGTTTGCAGCAACTATATCCTTGTTATTTCCGCCTTCTATACCTTTTTCATCTACCATTATTGTACCATTAGTCATAGAGATAATGTATAAATAGCCATTTTCTGTATTGGCTTTCTTCTTAACTAAGATACGTCCTGAATATTTATCAGCATCAGCATCAAAGTCCCCATTAGAAATTAGTGTTGAAACTGGTATACAAACAACGTTATCTCCAACTGGATATGTTTGCTTAGATGCACTAGGATTCAAGGCATTATTCATTAGATAAGTGGATGCTGCTTGTATTGCTGTATTAGCTTCTAGAGCAAATACTTGCTTTCTTGCATCATTCATTCTTGGTATAACTGCCATTGCTCCCATAAGTAGTACTATGGCAAGTACAACGATTACTGCTAATAATTCGATTAATGTAAACCCGCGTTCATTTTTTATTTGTTTCATTATTTTGAACTCCTCTCTATGGTTTAATAATACTATAAATAAACTAAATAGTCAATATTACTTTGAAACTTTTTACATTTTTATTTTTTACCATTTGTTTATTTTAATACATTTAAAACAGAACTAACAAGTTCCATATTATCCATTATGCTCTCTAATTTATCAGTTGCTCTTTGCTTATATTTCACTTTCATATCAGAAACAAACTTTTTATAGTCTACTACTCCGCGATTTAAACTTTTAAAATAATATGAATTTTGTTTAAGAAGGTCATAGCTTTTTGGGTTTTCTCTAAATGCCATTTGTAGAAACTTTTCCATTTAATCCTCAAAAAATTTATTAAGGGGTCTTGGTGAAACTGGTCCTTTAGCTAAATTTTCAGTAGGATTGCTTACACCATTTTTCTTTGTTAAATCAGTTACAAAATCAATAGCTTTTTGTGCTGTGTTTATGTGACTTTTGATAGAGTCTACATTAACATTTTTAACCATATTTGTTATCTTGGAAATGCTGTCTTCAACTGGTGAACGTTCATCTAAAATGTATTTGTTCCACACTTTTTCATCATTGCCATATAAATCATATAACTCATAAAATTTTTGCCATGTCATTTCACCATTTTGAACAAACTTTATAAGTTCTGGTTTAGTTCTAACAAAATTTTTAAATTCCTCTTGTTTCAATTTAATCACCTATATAAGTTTATGATAAATAAACTATTTATATATTAAAAATATCATAAAATATAAAGGTATGTGATTTACTTGATTATAATTGATGATGGTGCAACATTTGAATTTATTGAAAATAAACATCAAAGAATTCCAATGTGGGTTACAATGTTTTTTTAGGCAGCGACACTTGCTAAGTTAATTGCTAATGTGTGACTAGATTCTTCATAATTAAATTCACTACTTTGAGCTAATACACTATCATTAACAAATGTATATATATGGTAGATAAAACATCTGTTAGAGTAACATTTTCATAATGAACATCAGTTGCATTATCTAAAGTGATTGTATATTTTAAATTACCATCTTTCCAATAGGTTTTGTCAGCAGCAAGTGGAAGTGCTAAACCATCTACTAATTTTGCAACTGACGTATTTGACACAAGGGATACTGGACACTATCATAAGTATCATCAGCTTTGCTAAAAGTATATTATTACAATTGAGAAAAAATAACTGCTTGAAAATCACAAGCAGTTATTCTATTTAATTTTTAATTGACTTTTTAAATCTATCCCAAACTTTATCAGTTGAATAATTTAAAATACCATTTTTATATACTTTCAATCCTTTTTTAAGAAGAATATAGATAAATAATATCATTACTATGATTGATATAATAATATCAAGTAAGCTAACTTCACCGATTATATAAAGTGTTGGTGATAAAAACGCTGATAAGAATGGAACATAAGATAAAACATGTATTAAAGTTGAACCATTAAATAATGATGCAGATATAGATAAATAATAACCTACAACCGAAATAAGCATAACTGGTGTTTGAAGTTGATTAAAGTCTTCAATATTAACTGTCATAGATGCTAACACTCCAGATAGTATTGCATAAGCTAAAAATGATAAAAGCATAAGAATTAAAGCTGTTGGAACTAGAACAAGCAATTTATCTTTTAGAATAGATAAATCTAGATTACCAACAAGACTACTAATTAAAGTTAAAGCTGAAGTACCAGTTACATACTTATTAATTAATAAACCTATAAGAGCAAAAACAATTAATAAAGCGCCTTGAGTAATAACAAATATATTACTTGCTAAAACTTTAGAAAACAAATGCATTTTTGGACTTACATTAGAAATAATTATTTCCATACTTCTCGTCGTTTTTTCTTCACAAATTTCTCCCCCAACCATTTGGACTAAAAACACAACAAGCATAAAGAATGGAAGAATTAAAGTTGGAAACACACTATTCATAACAATAGTCATATTTTCAGAAGTACTACCTTGATCACTAAGAATAGTTCTTTCTACTGTAGCTGGACTAGAAATATTAGCAAGAATTTCTGGACTAATATTTGATTTAATCATACCTAGTGTACTTTTAGAACTATTTAAACTACTAATTATTATTTGATATAATCCATTATCAATAGTTTCATTACTAATTATTTCACTTTTTAAATATTCTTTATCGTCTTCATTTAGAATCACTATTACTTCATTATCTTTCAAATTTTTAATAAGTTCTTCTTTAGATGATTCTCCAAGTTTTACTTCAAGTAATTTATCTTCATCTAAAGCTTCAATTGTGCCTTTAAACACATCATAAACTCCAGCATTATCAACTGCATAAATAGTCAAATTTTCAGAAAAATCTCCTCCAAAGAACTTAACTATGGAATTAATATTTATAATTGCAATAATACCTAAAGCAAGAATTATATTAGTTGCTATAAACCATTTTGAACCAATTTTCTTTTTTAAACTAACCTTTGTTAAATACCAAAACTTCTTATTCATTTTTACCTCCGACATAATGGATAAATATCTCATTTAAACTAGCATCTGCCACTACATATTTTGTTATATTAGAGTTTTTAATAACATCAAATACTTCTTTTGATACACTGGCATCTTTAATATGTACAACATACTCATTTGCTTTTTCTTCGACCTCTTCTACCCCATTTGTTTTTTCTAGTGTTTCTACAGGAATATTATCACCTTTTATTTGAATATTCTTTTTAGCATAGTTTTCTTTTATTTCATTTAAATTACCATTTATAACTGCTTTACCATGAACTAAAATAATAAGTTCTTCACAAAAGTCTTCGATATATTCCATTTGATGTGATGAAAATATAATTGAACATCCATTTTTTTGTAAATCTTTAACAGCATCTTTTAAAAGTCCTACATTTATTGGATCTAAACCTGTAAATGGTTCATCTAATATAAGAAGTTTAGGTTCATTTATAACTGCTGATATAAATTGTATTTTTTGTTGATTACCTTTAGATAGTTCTTTTATCTTTTTAAATTTATAATCCTTTATTCCAAATCTATCTAACCAATAGTCAAGTTCTTTATCAAGTTTCTCTTTATTCATCCCTTTCAAAGTACCATAAAACTCAATCATTTCATAAACAGTAAGTTTAGTAAGTAAACTTCTTTCTTCTGTAACAAAACCTATTTTATCAGTTTCTTTATAATCGATTTTTTTACCATCTAAGGTGATGGTTCCTTTGTCTGGTTCCAAAAGTCCCATTATCATTCTAAATGTTGTAGTTTTACCTGCCCCATTTTCACCAAGAAGTCCAAAAATTTTACCATCTTTAACTGTAAAAGATAAATCATCTACAGCAACTAGACTTCCATATGTTTTTCTAACATTTTCTAACTTTAACATATTAACCTCATTTCTTAACAAGATTATATAATAAATTAATATGAAAATAAAGATGTAATTTAGCTTTAGATTCTTATAAGCTACACATTCGCATGTCGATTTATGACATGTTTTGTCATCGCTATTTACAAACAAAAAATTACATGTATAATAGCATACTGTTACCCGAAAAGTGGTAGTGCCTACTTTCTATTCGGTTCGGAACTTTTCCGAGGTTAAACTCAGGGGGAGAAAGGGCTGGTGGTAAGTATATGAAAGAAGAGTTTGGTGATAACAACACTCTTTTAGTAATAATTCTTTTATTGCTGTTAATTATTATTAAATTAGTATAAATGAAGGACACTAGCCATTAAGTGTAGTGTCCTTCAAAAAACAAAAAACATTGTAGGCGCTACCCGCTTTTTCAGGTAACCTTACATTTACATTATATCCAAATTTTATATAAATATCAATACTTTCTATCTAATTTAATCCATCTATACAATTTTCATAAATCCATTTTTTAATTTCTGTATAATCATTGGTTTCATAAAAATTTATTAGCAAAGTAAAATATTCACCTATTTTTTCCACTGGAACGGCAAGTATTCCCATTCCATTTTTTATCATTTCCTTATTAGCTACCAGATTAGCAACTCTTTTGTTACCATCTAAAAACATTTGACTTCTTTGTATCCATAGAAACAATGTTATACATCTATCTATAGCACTATCTGTATTCATTATATTTTTTAATTCATTATCATAATTACATTCTCTAGGTAACTTTGGTCTATAATTTGTTCCTGTTATTCCAACACCTTTGTCTCTAAACTCCCCTAATGGTACCACACCTTGTCCTTTACAAATTTCAAAATGTATTTTTTTAATATAATTAATTGTTAGTTCTTCATCTATAGTATTTAAAACAAACTCCCAAGCATCTTTTAATCCTTTTAATTTTAGCATATCATCTATGGATATATTGCCAGTATTTACATTATTTACAAAAGCAACAGTATCAGCAAATGTAACAGCAATTCCTTCTAAATTTGCACTCTTATATAAATTGTCTATTAACTTTCGTTTAGCAAAAAAAATATTATCTTCTTTTGTCATATTATATTTACTATTCATAATTTTCACCTACCTCCTTTAATTATACCATAATTATTCCATCAAAAAAAGAGGTTTCCCTCTTTTTAATAGAATGCTCCGCCCCAGATTATAGCAAGTAGTATAAATAGTATTAAAACTATAAATGCATAACTAGCTGTAAAGTTATTTCCTGAAGTAGAATCGCAATCTTTTTTACAGCAACTCATAATTAACCTCCCTTTATATATTTAAAACTTTAGATAAAAGCCCCTACTATGATGATTAAAAGAATAAATAGTACTAAAATTATAGCAGCACCAAGGCCATTTCCGCAATGATTCATAAAACTTTCCTCCTTTATTTTGTCTTTTCACTAGTATTCTATGGTAGATTTTTCATTGTGTGAGGGCAAAAAAAGCTTAAAAACGTTGTAAAATGCAAAAATAATTGTTATAATACCTTTATAAGGAGAGATAATATGAAGAAAAAATTAGTTGCATTATGTGCAATCATGCTACTTGCAAGTGGCTGTGGTAAAGTGCCAAAATTAGAAAATGGAAAGGAAGCTATTGTTAGTTTTAAAAATGGTGAAAAGATAAGTGTTGATGATTTTTATACTAAATTAAAAGATGGTATGGGTCTTAATACTTTAATCACTATGATAGATACATATATTCTTGAAGAAGAATTTAAAGATTATGTTGATACTGCTAAAAGTAATGCTGAAGCAACAATCAATGCTTTAATTACACAATATGATGGTAAAGATAAATTACTTGCTGCAATTCAAAGTCAAACAAATTATCAAACAATTGAAGCATTCCAAGATTATTACTATTTATCATACATGCAAAGTCATGCTATCGAAGAATATGCTAAAACTAAAATAACTGACAAAGAAATAGAAGATTATTACAAAAACAAATCTATCGGAGATATGGAAGTAAGTCATATTCTTATAACATCTGATGTTAAAGATGGTGCAAAAGATGATGAAAAGAAAGCAGCTGAAGAAAAAGCTAAAAAGACTGTAAATGAAATAATTGAAAAATTAAATACAGCTAAAAAAAATAAAGAAGATATAACTGAAGCATTTACTAAACTTGCTAAAGAATATTCTAAAGATGATGATACTAAGAATAAAGGTGGTGCTTTAGGTAAAATTAATTATGGTACACTAAGTACAAGTTATGATGAATTAATCGATGCTGCATCTAAATTAAAAGATGGACAATATTCTACATCTGTTATAACAACAGAACTTGGATACCATGTAATACTTAAAACTAAGAGTTATGAAAAAGAAACTTTAGAAAAATTAAAAGATAGCATTCTTAAAACACTTGCAAATGAATATGTTAAAAATAATTCTTCATCAGTTGGACTTAATGCCCTACAACATTATAGAAAAGAATATGGTATGGAAATTCAAGATGATGAAATTAAGAAGCAATATTCTAATTACATTCAAAATGCACTAGCATCTATTGCAAGTTCTAAAACAAACTAAAAAAGCACAAAACGTGCTTTTTATTTTGCTTAATAATTAGCAAAGACAATCTACATATGTATCAGATAAACATCTTATGCAGCATAGACAATCGCAATCCATTGTAAAGAAAACATTTGTAGCAACATATGGATAAACACTAGTTTCATCAGTATTATCTGCTAAAACACGGAACGTACAGCAGTTGCCTTCTATTTTTTCTACTCTGAAAACATTTGAACAAGTAGTAGTACTTCCTGTACATGTAGCTGTAGAGTCTTTAGTTGTTGGCATACTCCATGGAGTACCATTACCACCACAAGTATAAAGCATTACTGGTCTAGTGTTACATACAAGACAGTTGCTTCCTCCACCAAGTACTGGTCTATCGCAAGTTTGTAAACAATTATCTGGACATGCATTTTCTTGAAGAACTAAAATGACACATAGTATTTCATTAATGCAGTTGCCTTCTGATGATTTACTTTCTCTATTCATAAACTTTCACCCTTTCATCTAATTCACTAATAATTTATGAAAATAATCAAAATAAGTGTATGCTTTTTACTTTTACTTTTTTATAAAATATGATAAAATGATAATGGTGATAAAAAATGAAAACATATATTGAGTATATTGTAATAGCATTTATTCTAATAATTATTTCAATGGTTATTGTAAAACTTTCAAAAAGAGATTTCAAAGTAGAAGCTAACAAACTTATTACTTATCTAGGTGGTAAAGATAATATTATTAATGCTGAATGTAATATGTCAAGACTTAAAGTTATCCTTAAAGACGTTAGTTTAGCTAATAAAGAAGGCATTCAAAAACTTGGTGCCAAAGGTATTGTGGAAATAGATAACCAATTAAAGATTATATTTGATAAAAATGCTAAACAATTAAAAAAGTATATCGAAGAAATTCTCTAAGATATACTTTTTTCTATATTTTTTCTATATCTAAAATATCTGTTATTTTAATAAGTTTATTATCTATAGTAAGCAAGTTTGTATTAGTTTTGCCTACGATTTGTTCTTCTTTTACACCATCAGTCATAGTAATTCTTACTTTACTTTTATATACATGATTAAGTGAGCCAAATATTTCATTAATTTTTTTATTTATATCTTTTGGATTATATGACTTTACTTTTTTATCACTTCGATACATATCTTGATAGTTATTAAGTTTCTTATTAATTGGACTTGCAAATACATTAGGTAATTTGTTCATGTTAACACCTCTACAATATTTTATGATAAATATCCTAAAAATACACATACTAAAGTTATGAAAAAAGTATTAAATAGCAAATTTTTATTTTTTATTCCTTTACTAATAATAATGATTATTAGTTTTTTAGATATGTATAATGCTAAATATTTAAGTACTCTTTATGGTTATAATTTAGCAAAGCAAATAATTTGGTATACTTTAGGTATAATTATTCTTTTGCTTTTTAAGAAAATAAATACTAGTTTTATGTTTAAGTATGCTAAATATTTTTATATTTTAGCTATTTTACTTCTTATATATGTTTTAATATTTGGTAAAGTTATAAATGGTGCTAGAGCATGGATTACTATAAAAGGATTATCTTTTGGGCCTAGTGAACTCGCTAAATTATCTCTTGCTTTAATGCTTAGTAATACTTTAAATAGTTTTGTAAATACTGGTATAAAAAGCGAAATTTTATTTATATTAAAAGTATTTATACTAACCTTAATTCCTTCAATACTTGTGTTTTTAGAGCCAGATACTGGTGCTATTATTTTCTTTTTAGTTATGGCTTTTACTATAGTAGTGCTTAGTAATATCCATAAGTTTTGGTATATATTAGCTATAATATTTATTAGTTTACTTATTGGGACTTTTATTTTTCTTTACCTTTTTAATAAAGATTTACTTATTAATTTAATAGGTACTAGTTTTTTTTATAGAGTTGAAAGACTTATTACATTTAAAACTATGTCAAGTTATCAATTAGAAAATGCTTTAGTTGGCATTGGTTCATCTAATGCTTTATCCCTTACTTTAAATGGTGCACGCATCTATATTCCTGAAGCACCAACAGACTTTGTATTTGCTTTTTCTATTACTAACTTTGGTTATATTACAGGTTTTATTATTCTTCTTTGTTATTTAATCCTAGATATTTATTTAATAAACAGGTTTATTTCTATGAAAAAAAGTACCATCAAGCATTTTCTAGCTTGCTTTATAAATATTTTTATTCTTAATCAAATAATAAATATTGGTATGAACTTAGGACTCTTACCTATTATTGGTATACCTCTTCCCTTTTTGAGTTATGGGGGCTCAACTCTCATTATTTACTTTATTTTCTTAGGTATCATTTTTAACTCAAAAGAAAAACCATACTAAGTATGGCTAATAATAATATGTCCTAGGTATAGGTTGATAATAACTATAGGAACTATTATAGTATGGCATACTAGGATTTGGATAATAAACTCCATTACTTGGTGCTACATTATAAATTGGTCTTGGTCTAGTAAACCCAACAGCAGCCCCTCCAGCTAAACCTCCGAGCAAAAACGGAACTACAAAACCTCTACTTTGATTTTGATAATAATTTGGATACATATAAGTCTCCTTTCTTTACTATCTTATGTAAAGAAGTTCTTTTTACTTATTACATTTACCCAAATGTATTTTTCCATTTTCTCTAAATAAACCTAATTTAGTCTTCTTATTAAGTCTATCAATTGCTGAATCTACGAGTTCCATATATTCATCGTCATCAATAAGATTAACATCCTCAACTTTAATAATGCTCATTTCTTCACTATCTAAAATTAAAAATTCATAAACTAATTCTAACGATATTTTTTCAACTACTTGTTTTTTAGCTAAATCTTTACTTAATTTCATATATTCTTTCACATCAATCAACTCTTTTCTTTCTAATTATACCAAACAATTTCGTATTTGTCTGTAATTTTCTGTATATTTAATAAAATAATGGGAAAATTAATCTGGTGAGCGGAATAAATGGAAAACGATAGATTATTCGAGTTAAGAGAATATAATAATCTAACTCAAAAAAACGTTGGGGCAATTCTCGGAGTGCGTCAACAAACATATGCCGAATGGGAGAAAGGTAAAAAGATTATTCCTTTAAAACATTTAATAACCTTAGCTAAATATTATAAGGTTAGTTTAGATTATTTAACAGGTCTTTCTAATCAAAAAGATATATTTTTTAACTATGTTAAACTTAACAAAGAAGAAATTGGTCAAAAAATTATCTATATTAGAAATATCAATAACCTAAAACAACGCGAGTTAGCTAAAGTACTAAATACCTCTCCATCTACCCTTTGTGCCTATGAAAAAGGAAATACTCTGATCCTAACAGCATTCTTATATCAAATTGCTAAAGAATTTAATATTTCTATGGATTGGTTCGTCGGAGCAAGTACAAGAATTAAAAGACTTTAATTCTTTTTTTATGCCCTTTGCCAACAACAAAATTTTACAAAAGCTTTATTAAAGTTTTCATAATTGTTCCTACCTTCCTATTTATATTTTATCAAAAAAATTATAAAAAAAAAAGACTTATTTTTACATAAGTCCTAAAAAATAATTTTTCTTACCTTTCTTTATAAGTAAAACCTTATCTTCAATAGCATCATTTTTAGTAATAATTTTTTCTAAATCTATTTCTTTTTTACCATTTATGCTTATTGCTCCAGCAGTTATCATTTCTCTAGCTTCTCTTTTACTAGAAACAACATTATTATTTACAAGTACATCTATTAAAAGTTCACCATTATTTACATTAAATTTAGGTATATCTTTAATGTTATCTATTATTTCATTTGCAGATAATTCCCAAATTCTATCTGAAAATAAACATTCAGAAATATTTAAAGCTTTGTTAAATTCTTCTTCGCCGTGTAAATCAGTAATTATTTCTTTAGCCAATGCTTTTTGTGCTATTCTTAAATGTGAATTTTCATTTTGCTTAACCATTATTCCATCTATTTCTTCTGGTGTTAAGAATGTAAATACTTTTAAATATTCATAAACTTTAGAATCATCAGTATTAATTAAGTATTGATACATTTCGTAGCTTGAGGTTTTATTTAAATCAAGCCATAAAGCATTTCCTTCACTTTTACCAAATTTTTTACCAGTTGCATCAAGAATTAAAGGCATTGTAAAAGCATATGCATCTTTACCAGTCATTTTTCTAATTAGCTCTATACCAGCAGTAATATTTCCCCATTGATCAGAACCTTCAACTTGCATAGTACATCCCATTGTATTAAACATATGTAAAAAATCATAGCCTTGAATTAACATATAACTAAACTCAGCATAAGTAATACCTGTATCAAGTCTTCTTTGAATAATATCTTTACTAAGCATATAATTAACATTAATATACTTTCCAACATCTCGCAAGAAATCTAAGAAATTATAATCTTTAAACCAGTCATAATTATTTACAAGTTTTGCTTTACCATCAAATACTTTATCAATTTGTTTTCTGATACATTCAATATTATGATTAAGAGTATCAATACTTATAATTTCTCTTTCTGCAGTTGGTCTAGGGTCTCCAATTCTACCAGTTGCACCACCACATAAAAGTATTGGATTATGTCCCATTTTCATAAGTCTTTTAGCAGTAATAAGTGAGCTATAATGTCCTAGGTGTAAAGAGTCTGCAGTTGGATCTGTTCCCCAGTAAAAGGTAACTTTTTCATTATTGATTTTATCAGCAATATCATCACCTGCTACATCTTTAACAAGTCCTCTCCATTTTAATTCTTCCCAATTTGTCATATTTTTCTTTTCCTCCAAACAAAAAAGATGATACCCAAAGGAGTCTCTTTGAGACGGTACCATCCTTTAATTAACTTAATTATCTTAACGCGATTATACGATTCAGCTCCAGAGTTGTAAGTTCTATCTTCGCTGATTGACCAAATTATAGCATAAGCAAAAATTAATTTCAACCCTTTTAAAACAACTTTTTAAAATCATTGTTTAAAGGTAGTTCTGCACAACAAACATTTTTAGTAACTGGATGCACAAATTTTAAATAATAAGCTTCTAACATCATTCTTTTATATTTTACTTTGCCATATTTTTTATCTCCAAGTATTGGATGTCCAGTGTTAGCTAGTTGTACTCTGATTTGATTTCTTCTACCAGTTTCAATATTTATATCAAGTAAACTATATTTGTTATTATTTTCTATAACATTAAAGTTTGTAATAGCAAGTTTACCTAGTTTTTTGCTGTTTGTAACCACTACATCTAAACTTTTTGTTTCATAAAGTAAATCTTTCAAAGTAACATTTTTTTCATTTAGTTTTCCACTTACAACAGCATAATATTTTCTTTCAACATTTTGCCATTTTTTTTGTAAATCATACTTAACTTTTTCATTTTTAGCAAACAAAACTAATCCACTAGTATCTTTATCAAGTCTATGCACTATAAATATTTTATTCTTAGGATTTTGTTTCTTAACATATGTCTTTACTTCATCATACAAATTATTATCATAACTATTATCTCTAGATATAGTAAACTCTCCAGCTGGTTTATTAACAATTATTAAATATTTATCTTCATATATAATTTTTAATTTTTTCATATAGAGCTCCTTTTAGCCACATTTCAAAAATAATTATATTAATTTTTGTAAAACTTGTCAAGTTCTTCATACAATTAAATAAGATAGAGATTTCTCCCTATCTTTATAATTACAATAATTTTTTAATCTCAGAAGTTGATAAATTTGTAATCTTACTTATTTGTTCCAAAGAATATTTTTCCTTTAACATATTCTTGGCTGTTTCAATTAATCCTTCTTTAATTCCAGCCTCTTTGCCTCGTAGCTCTGCTGATTCTTCTTTTAGTTTATCTCTGTCAAACAAACTTCTGATCTCTGGATCACTTACAAAATCTCTTACCATTTCAACTGTGCTCATTAAATACTTATCTCCCTTCGCTAATTCTTCTGCTTCTTCATAACTTTTTACATTCATAAATTTTAGCCACCTTATGCATCTTGAGTTATCTTTAGAATACTCTTCTTTTTCCAAAATGTCAAGTCTAAGTAACAACATTTCTAAACCATCTTCAAGTAATTTTTTATGATTCTTTAAACTAATTAACTCATACTTATTTAATAAACTATTATTTTCTTCATTAAAATTGCCTCTCATAATATTTAAACTTGTTACTTTCTTGGCATTTTCATATGGTTCTTTTTTCTTAAGCTGATGTGAATATAGCATTGATGCATATGTTAGACTTTTTTTACATTCTGGCATTCCAAAATTATTATACATCTCAATATTAATAATTTCTCTATTTGATAAAACTACACATATATCAAGATAACAATCATGGAGTTTAATATGGTCATTTTGCACATATTTCTGTGGTGTAATGTGAGCATTTAAAACTCTTAGATCAGAGCCCACAAAATCAAGATAAGAATTTAAGAAATCCATTAAAATCTCTTCATGACTAAAAACATATTTAAATACCAAATCATTAGTGAGCCATATAAATTCTTTTGTTTCTACTGGCATAACTACACCCCCTTTCATAGAAACGATTTCTATCCTACCACATTCGGAGTGCGCATCGTGTCGATTTTTGTCATGAACCTTAAATTTCTTTATTTTTTTGATATTTTTAGAAAAATAGTACTTTTATAGCATCCCAAGCCCCACTAAAACCTTCTGTAAGTATTTTAGTTACAGCTTCACTAAACTTTTCACCACTTTCAGTAAACATATTACTATAATCAACATGCTTATTATTTACATAAGTTGTAACATCAACATTTTTACCATTTAAAACATCTTCTTCAAACTCTTTTATAGCCTTATCTGTTAATGCAACTTTATTACTTAAAGTACTTTCATAAAACCCACTTATACTAGAAATATATAATCCCATAAATATAATGAAAGATATTATTAAAAATCTTTTAAACCAATTAGTTTTCTTTTTCATTTTCTTCTAAATACTCATAAATAACTTTAGCTATTATTTTTAAAGTATTATTAACCTCCTCGATATAATTATATTGACCACCTACTTCAATAAGTATTGTATTTTTATTAAAATCTTGATTATATATACCATTTACACCAGGTCCTTTTTTCTCTAAAACTCCTCTAGTAAGTGATGGACTTATACTCCTTAAACGTTCATTTAAGTTCTTAGCTAAGGCTAAATTTGGCTCGTATGTATCATGTTCTAGGCCTACAACAAACATAACTTTAGCATATTTTTTACCATCAATTTCAGTTACAGTTCTATCATACGAAGCAGCATCACGGTGTAAATCAATAAAAAAGTCAAGTGTTGGATTATTTTTATAAGCATTTTCTAGAAGCAACCTACTAGCTTTATAACTATATCCATATTTCCATCCATTAGTATTTAAAACATCCACAATACTATTTTCTTCTACTATAGTGCCTATTCCTAAATCATTTAAATATTCACTTAGAATATGACTAGCAATATAGACAGTATTATTTATGTTAAAACTTTCTAGAAAAGTATTATTATATCCTTCTGTCTGGTGTGTATTAAATATGTAAACCGTTGGTTTATCATTTGTTTTAACAGGTTCGTCCTTAATGACCGGAGTAACAATATCAACATTTGTACCTGTATTTACTTTTTCAATACCAAAAGAATACTTAAGTAAAAATTCTGTAGATGATAATCTTTTTAAATCACTTAAGTTATAACTAGAAAAAGAGTCTTTTACAAGATAATCAATATAGGTTGTATTATTCATTTTTAAATCTATTTTATCATATAAAAACTTAAATGTGGCAAGAAAAGATATCACAATAAATGCTATAACTATTACAAGTTTTATTACTTGTCCTTTTAAACCATTTCTTAGTTTTATCCTTTTCATATAATCACCATATTCATTATACACAACAAAATGCATATAATTTGTCGAAAGGACTACTTTAAATTAAATTATTTTTAGTTTATAATATTTGTAGGTGATTATTTTGAGTAATTTAATAAATTATGTAAAGGAAAATAAAGATAAATCTTTTAAAGAATTTCCATTTAATGAAATAGACGCGGTGATCTATACAGCTTTATCTTATATAGATTTTTCAGGTATTATAACAAGTAAAATGACAATTAAAGAAGCGTATGATAAAACTCAAGATAGATTTTTGCTTAAAAGCAAAGATAAATTTAAAGAACAAAATAGAGCCTTATTTAAGGAAATGGCTTTATCAAATAGATTTAAAGATAATGTAATTACTAGTTACAAAAGGCTTGTAAATAATAACACTCAGTTTGGTGCTATAACAATTGTTGTACCAAAACATTTTAAATTCATTGCTTTTGAAGGCACTGAAGATGAACTTGTGGGCTGGGAAGAAAATTTTAAAATGGCATATATGTATCCAATTCCAGCACATGAAGAAGCAATTACCTATTTAAAAGAAAATATTAAACCTACAGATTTTGTTGTTTATATCGGAGGACACTCAAAAGGTGGTAATCTTGCTATGGCAGCTGCAATGGAAGCAAATTTATTTAAAAGATATCAAATAGATTATGTATTTAATTTTGATGGTCCTGGATTTTCTAAAGATTTAGTAGATTTCAAAAAACTAAAAAAATTAGAAAAGAAACTTTTAAATTATTATCCATGTGAAAGTGTTGTGGGTATGATTTTTGAGTCTTTAGGCAAAACAAAAATTATTAAAAGTGAAGCTATTAAAGTATATCAACACGATATTCATTCATGGCTTATAAGGAATAATAAATTTATGGAAGGAGAATTATCCTTATCATCCAAAAAAGTTCATCAAAAAATAGATGTTTTAACTAAAAAATATAGTAAAGATGAAATGAAAAAATTTGTAAATATGTTTTTCTTCATTCTATATGGAGCTGGCTATATTTATAAAAGTGATTTAAAGAAACTAAGTTTAGAAAAAATGAAAAACTTACTTAGTGAAACAAGAAGTTTAAATGAAGATGAAAGAAAATTATTATTTAATGTATTTAAAACCATGGTAGAAAACACAAAAGAAGTTAATAAATAGTACTTTTTTTACAAATAGACTTGATAAACTACCAAATATTTGTTAAAATTATTAAAGAACAAAGGGAAGGAGCAAAGAAAAATGCCAAATATTAAAAGTTCAAAAAAAGCTGTTAAAGTAATTGCTAAAAAAGAAAATAATAATCATGAACTAAAGATGCGTGTTCAAAACCTTATTAAAAACTGCGAAAAAGCTATTGCTGCAACTAACAAAGAAGAAGCAGACAAATTATTAAAAGATATTCAAAAATATACAGATAAAGCAGTTAGCAAAGGTTTAATTAAGAAAAATACTGCTAATAGAGAAAAATCTAGATTGACACAAAAAACAAAAAATATGAAGTAACAATTGTTTACTTTATTTTTTTTTGATATGATATATATAAGGAGATACATAAATGAAGAAAATAATTACACCACTTATATCAATAATATCTATAACTTTAACAATAATATTTTTAGATCCAATCACAGATAAATTAAGTAGCTTAATAAGTAAAAAGCCTGAAGTAATTGTTAAAAGTTCTAACGAATATAGTAAAAATACGAGTTATTTGTTTGTACAGCATACTGATGATTTTACTCCCTACTCTTATCAAGATATGTTAAATATTTTTTATACAGCAATTGACTCTGGTTGGGATGATTTTACATTTTATTGTCCAAAAGAATACGCAAAATGTTTAAAAGATGCAACAACAATAAGTGGTGATGAACTTATACTTACTCATTTAAATAATTATGTTCATCCATTTAATAGTTTTACTAATATTAAGACAAGTATTTCTGACTCTGGTGAAATCAATTTAAAAATATTTTACTTATATACTAAAGATATTATAATTAAGATTGATAATAAAGCCAATGAACTTTTAAAAGAACTTATTAAAGATAACATGAACGATACAGAAAAGATTAAAACAATACATGATTATATTATAAATAATGCTAAATATGATGTAGAAAGAAACTTAACTTCAGAAAGTAAATATTCATCTTATGATGCTTATGGTCCTTTATTTGAAGGCTATGCAACATGTAATGGATATACTGATTTAATGGCTATATTCTTAACAAAAATGGGATTTGATAATTATAAGATTGCTACTACACCAGATGAAATAAGTTATTCTGCAACAGGTCATATATGGAATGCAGTTAAAGTGGATAATAAATGGTTACATTTAGACTTAACCTGGGATGATCCAGTAAGTAATGATGATAAAGATTATTTATTTCATACATATTTTTTAAAAACTAATGAAGAAGTTATAAAAGCTGATGAAGGAGAAACAAAACTAGAAGAACATAACTTTAATAAATTATATTATTTAGAATTTAACTATTAAAAAGGATAAACCTTATTTAGATGAACTTGTCAACAAAAAGTAGACAGTAAAAAGATTTTATTTAAACCCTAGTTG
>OLHG01001032.1_pt1 | contig 18116 bp, 17 predicted proteins | sample 1605971 | NCBI WGS metagenome assembly OLHG01 (sample SAMN03283289) | human gut metagenome | biome: human-associated habitat; material: feces | host: Homo sapiens | place: Peru | collected 2012 | reverse complement strand
TTCTTACTTTCATTCTACCCCACCCCACAAAATTTTGTCAATACTTTGTTCTCTTGATAGAAAATTTTAATCTTTACTCTGACGAGGATAATCACAGGATTTTTCTTATATCCCAGTCGCTCCATTTCAATTTCAACTACTTTTTTCATCCGAATCTCTGATATCCTCCTTTTCCCTGAACGAAAAAAACGCCCAGACTAGAATTTTTAATCTAATCTGAGCGATACTTCGTCAGGCCTGTTTTCTTCAAGCAAGAAAACCATTTTTATATTTTTTACGGTGCTCGCAGGTGCCATAAAAAAATGCAACAATGATCTTTTACGGTCATTGTTGCCAAAAATCGAACGTTTCCAGGGGGAATCGAACCCTCAACCAGCGCTTAGGAGCTCATGCCCCCGTTGGAAACCTATATTATTTTGAGTTAGGATAAGTCAATGAAATCATTGATTTTTCTACCCTTCATGTAAATCCATGTCAAAATAAGAAAACTGAAAATCATCTAAGTTAAGCACCTCTCGCTGACAAATGAGTGACATTGTCACCCTGAGGGTTCAACCATTCCGTTCCTACGAATTCATATTTATGGCTACCATTCTCATTTAGCAATGCAGTAATGATAACACTGTTTTCTTATTAGATTACTTATATTATAACGTGTACGAGGTCGGATGTCGATTGTTTTTTGACCATTATTTACTTCTATTTGCTTTAACTTAAAAAGCCGTAAGCTAATGCTCCCAGCTTTACATTTTTTTATTCCATCAGTTTTACAAACTGGAATTTATCTATTAACTCTCTTAACTTTCCCCTATTTTCAAGGCTTCCCGCCATTGAAAATTCTATATATGTATCCTTTTCCCTTGTTTTTGCCCTTATGGGATAATTACAAGGGAAAATTCATTATTCAGTTGTTTAATCGTTGCCTGCCACTTTATCAAGAAGTCTTGCGGAAGTCCGCTTTGCTTCCCTTGTAGCATGGGCATAGACATTCATGGTGGTACTCACGTCTGAGTGTCCTAACAGTTCCTGCACATCCTTAGGCTGAGCCCCGTTGGATAAGAGGTTTGTCGTGTAGGTATGCCTCAGTGTGTGGAAATGGAAACCTTCAAGCTCCGGTACTTTTCTTCCTGCTGTCCGGCAGGCTGTTTCTATGGTTGCCGGAAGTTCCAGACAACCATCCTCCCTTAAGCATACAAAGAAGATTTCGGTGTAATCTTCCGGCACATTCTCTGTCATTCCCAAATGATAATACTCGTAATGCACCCGATTCTTTTCCATTACTTCTCTGTAAAAATTCCGCTGGTAGAGTTCCCCATACTGAAAACGGTTTTTGTGCTGTTCCTTTTTTGCATTCCTCAAAATATCTGCGAGGGTATCGCCAAAGTCAACAACCCTGATCTTTTTCCACTTTGTCGGACCGATTTCGTGCTTATGGGTAGCACCATTGTAGCGGATGCTCCTGCGTACAGTGAGATACTGTTCTTCAAGGTTGATATCCTGCCATGTCAGACCTGCTACCTCTCCAAGTCTGAGACCTGTAAAGTATGCTATCTGAACCGGAAGAATCGCATCCCCACTTCGTTTTCCAAGCTGTTCAATCAGTTTCCGGTACATTTCAAAGGAAAGCGGTTTAACCTTGTCTCTGTCTGTGGCTGTTTCATCCGCAAACAAATCTGTTTCTTCCTTTTTATGCCTCATCACCACATACTGCATTGGATTGAAGGTAATAAACTGTTTCGGAAATACCGCAAACCGGAATGACTGTTGCAATACTGCTGAAAATGACCTTACATAATCAATGGAATATCCTTTTGATATAAAATCTCCCACAGTGCCTCCAAATGAGAGCAAATCCATAAACTCCTGCAGGTGTACCGAAGTCACCGTTTTCAGTTTCCTTTTGCTGATAGGGTGTTGTTTGATTCTCCCAATTGTCTGAAGATAATTGCCAACCGTTCCATTACTCAATGTGCCTGTCTTTAATTCTTCCTCAGCCCACAGGTCAAGCAACTCTCCGAGTGTGATGTTTTCAGCCTTTGCAACAAACCGCTTGGCTTCATAATCCTCCATTGCCTGCCTCAACAGCTTTTCCGTCTCGCTTTTGTTTTCCGTACCTGCAAATTCCTTCTGCACCAGATTACCGCTTGCATCTTCCACATAGAAGCGGTAGTACCATTTCTTGCCTTTCTTTCTTACAGAACCTTTTGCCATAATCGTTACTCCTTTCGATATCGACAATCGGAACTGATGAAATGCTTTCTGCGTGTAAGTATATCATAACTCCGGTTGTCTAATCTATACCGGTTCGGAGTCTTTCTCTGAAAGAAGATTTGCAAGCCTTACGGCTGCCGTTTCGGGATTCTTGGAATAGAGCCTTACAATGTCGCCCATGTCGTTCAGTGCGTTTACCGTATGGGTGATTTCCCTAAGGAACATAATCTCATTATATTCCTGATTGGATTCAAACCCCATTACTTTTGCAATTGTGGCATCTTCCGTATTCCCTTTAAAATTCTTACAGGCATATTGAAAGGAATCAACGAATAATTCGTATTCCTTCAACATCAGCAGCAGTAAATCTTTGGAAAAATCCGCTTCGTCTGCCTTCATATCATAAGGCAGTTTGGAGAGAATGGAAGTCATGGTATCACGAATCTGTAATTCCCTTTTATCCGTAACATCACTTGTCATTTCTTCCGTCTCGCCCTTCAGCCACTCCACTGATACATGAAGTGCTTCCGACAGACCATCCAGAACAAGCTTCTTGGTGTTGTCAATCGTTCCTGCCTCATACCGCTGTATGGTGGAAGCGGTAACTCCCATCTTTTCTGCTATATAAGGCTGGTTGACACCTAATTCCAGTCTGCGTTGTTTTGCCCTGCTACCGATTAACTTGCGTAATTCTTTATCTTTCATTCTGATACGCCTCCTTTTTCGGTATGGCTAAAGTATAACACAGTAAAAGTAGCATTGCAATATGCAAGTTAATAATTACTTTTAAAATTTCGTAACGCTTGACAAGAAGATATAAAAGTTATATAGTAGGCATAGTTACAAAATTGCATTATGCAATTCAAGAGGAGGTGTTTTAATGACAGAAGTGAAGATTGCACTGTCCATTGAGGAAGCTGCCGACTATACGGGTATCGGCAGAAATACCCTGCGGAAACTGGTAGAATGGAAAAAGCTTCCGGTATTGAAGGTAGGACGGAAAGTCCTTATCAAAACGGATATGCTTGAAAAGTTCATGACCGCCAATGAAGGCAGGGACTTAAGGGACAAAGGAAATGTCAGAGCTGTCACAAGAAATGTGACAAATTAAATAGGGACAGTCCTAAGACCATCCCTAAGGTATGTATCTGACCGAAGCCATGATATACCTACACGCAAATAGATTATACCATGTGCTTCCTCTAAGATACAACCGGAAATTTAAGAAGTGGGGAAGAAACTTTTTTATACAAGCCCTCGGCGTTTGAGAGCGAAATACACCCCTCGCACAAATCTTACGATTTGTACTCTGTGTATTTCGCCCTGCTGGGAGCTTTTCGCCGACAGGCGGATATGTTCGTAGACAGGCTACCTATGTAGCCTACTCACTTTCACATTAGAAAGTTTCCCATCCTCATTTCTTGCAGCTTCGTACTTGGCAGATACGGAAAGGAGGAAGCACATGCCAAGAAATTCATTTATTCAGATGACGAAGCTCCACAATGTCCGGGGAAGAATTTATTATATTTCAAGCCCAAAGAAGCAGGAAAATCTGTATGCGGTATATGAAACCACAGACCGTAATTTTTGGACTGACCTTGCAAAATATAATCAGGCAGAATTTAAAAAAAACGGTACGGAGGGGAAATGTATTGAGGCAAGGGAATTGATCATAGCCCTGCCGGAATCTTTTACGGAGTATCCTCCAGACAGACTGTTGCAGATATTTACAGACCATTTCAGACAGACTTACGGAACGGACTGTATCGCAGCCCTGCATCACAATAAGCGGAAAACCAACTATCACATCCATCTCATTTTTTCGGAGCGTACACTCTTGGAACAGCCCATAGAAAAGGTTGCCACCCGCAATATGTTCTATGACGAAAAGGGAAATCATGTACGCACCAAGAAAGAGATACTTGATGAAGAAGGAAATATCCGTAAAAGGTGTAAGGTGATTCACAAAGGTGAGGTATACGAAAGACAGATTTTCTCCATTAAGGATAAACACTTCAAGGCTGAAAATTTCCTTGATACCGTCAAGCAGGATTATACCAATCTTATCAATCAGTATGTGTGGGATAAAAGCCAGCGGTTAGAAGTTTTTGAGCGTGGCGGTATGTATCTTGCCACCAAAAAGATTGGTAAGAACAATCCGAAAGCCACCGAGATTGAGGCAGACAACAGTAAACGCACCTTGTGGAATCAGACTGTTGACAGAGCGATTGTAACGGGTGTTTCCAAGTCAGAAATCATGCAGATAAAAAAGGAACGGATAACGGACAAGATTGTGGAATCCATATGGCTTTACGGAAACAGACCGAATCTGTTATCTTCCATTATCGGTACTGCCATTGCAGTATTAGAACTGTTAATCTCCAAAGTATTTCTCAAAACTCTGGAGCTTGCAGATAAAGTAATTTCCAAAGAGCTTGAAGCAAGACCGGAGAACACAGATTTCAAAGAGCAGAAAGCTGTACCAGAAGAAAGCAGAAAGCAGACAGATACACCAAAGCCTGCCATACCGCCAAGACCACAGCCATCACCGGAAGCAGTTTCTTACAAGCACTTATGCGAAATTTATCAAAAGCTGCAAGAACAGAATAAAGCAATTTTTGCACTCGAGAAACAGCGAAGTGACCTTGAAATTGAACTGTCCGACAGCAAAGGTATCTTCAAAGCAAAAAGGCGTTCCGAACTTTCAACAGAGATAGCCGGATTGGAGGAACGTATTTCCCGAATGAAAGCCCGATTATCCCATATCGTAAAGGAATACGGGTATCAGAATGCGGAAGCCTTCTACAAAGCATTTCATAAGTCAGAGACAGCTTATGGGGATTATCAGGACAGCCTTAAGAATTGGAAACAACGGTATGGAGAAAAGCCACAGTCTCTACACGATAGGCTTATATCTAAGAAACAGGACATAAAGGAGCGAGAGTTAACAAGACCATATTCTCCACCAAACCGTGGAAGGAGTAGATAACAAACGAAGGGAGGCAATTGCCTCCCTTCGTTTGTTATCTCTCCGTAAAAGACTGGAATTTCACCCTCTCGCATAAAGATACAAATTATTTTTTTATTTCCTTATCATATATCTTTTTTGAGTATACCACAGTTACAATTGTTGCTAATAATAAATAAATCAACATAAAGATTGTGCCAGTCATCCCACTTGTAAATACGGTTGTAATGATAGTCAATAACCCCGTAATAATAATACATATTGCACCAAAGCGGTTACTCTTTCTCCATGTATTATCATTGTGCATACTCCAAACGGTTCGAACTCCCACTACTGCATTTCGTTTTGCCTTTGTCATAAAATTTCCTAATACAATAAATATAATACCACACAAAATACATGAAACTTTTGCAATGTCAATAACCGCATGTTCACCACCTGCATTTGCCTGTATCCAAGAAGAATAAAGAATAAAATAATGCATAATCCCGAACATGATTGCTTGCGAAATTCCTACAACACATAATACCTTTGCAGAAGATTTTGCTTCCATCTGTTCCTTTTCTGTATTTGCATTTTTTGATTTTTTCTCAAACACATAGATTAGCAAGTGCCAAAACAGTGTAATAAACAAAATAATTACCGGAAAAATAAAGCTTTCTGTTTTACTTCCCCATCTGTCAGTGTTTCCCTCCAAGTCATGATGCATAGGTATAATATCAGGCATAAACTGTAGTACAACACTTGTAACTACAACTGGTATCATTGCTACTATCCACATTATTTTTTTCATACTTTTTTTCCTCCAAACTGGTTAACCCATATAATTAATTCATCGAAAACCGTAGTGTTGATTTCATAATAAACAAAGTTTTTCTCTTTATATTCAGATATCAAGTCTGCGTTTTTAAGTAATTTTAAATGATAAGAAAGAGCAGCCGGTGTAATCTGTAATTTTTCAGCAATCTCTCCGGCATTTAATCGTTCATTTCTCAACATAATAAGAATGTCTCTTCGCTGGCTATCTGCCAATACTTTAAAAATGTTAGTTTCTCCCATATCTTTTACCTATTTAAAACTTTCTTTAAATAGATTTTAGCATGCTATTTGTTTTTGTGCAAGAACTATTTAAAAATAATTTTAAATAGAGGGGATACACTGAAAAATCAATGTGTCCTCTCTATTTACCTTAAGGCAAAATTCAAACATCTAGAAACTTAAGATTCCTGCCTCTTATTATGGAATAACCGTACGTTCTATATATTTTTCTGGAATTTTTAGTACTAGACCTCTATCATGATATTATATTAGCAAAATCACCACGTATCTAAACGATCCTCTGCATCAACCCATACTTGCATTTCTCCATCCAAGTATAATCTTGCATATTCTAATGGATTATCAATAGCCAAAGCATTCAACGAACACTGGGAGCCGGGAGTAGTTCTCAATCCTTCCTCTGCCTTATTGCAATCAATTCTAAGCACTACATTTTCAAACGTGGTTACATCTATGCTATTACATTGCGGATTATATCTTGCATAAATCAATCTCATATCTTATCTGTCCTTTCCTTAATTTTCTAAAAGTTTTGAAAGCATTTCAATCCGTTCTTCCTGCCATTTTCATTTCATGTTATAATTTGTTACTGGATTTTCTTTCCCTTAATTTTGCCCTTGTGAGCATTCGTAACATGAGGGAAAAGGATATAACACAAGGGAAAGCGTAAGGGCAAACTCACTCGCTACAAATTTAGCATTTTCAAGGGGTTGCGGACTTCACGAGGATAAGATATAACAGTTAATAAATGTTATGAATTAAGTCAAATCAAAACTGGAATTTGTCTATCTTTTATCCTTATATGCATATCCAAAGTTTATTGGTGGTGCAGTCACTGATACATACACAAATTCCTCATTACCATCATTCAATAAACCATGAACATCTTTATCTGCAAATCTTACAACATCCCCAGCAGTAAACACTTTTTCTTGTTCATCTGCAAGTAATAGTTTACCCGTTCCTTTTGTTGCATACCAAATTTGTTCTGACGCATCATGTGTATGTCTTGGTTGGCAAGCACCTATTTCAAGATGAACCTCTGTAATTGTCACCCTTTCACTTGATGAATTTTCAGGATTTAATAGTTGTCTTGAAACAACTCCTGGATTTGATAAATCAACTATCTTCTCTTTACTTATGAATTCCATACTATACCTCCACAACTTCCGATTTCTCAGTTTCAAAAATTAGAATTTGAGCAAAAGCCCAAGGGACTAATGTCCCCTATGCTTTTCTCTTTTCTTTTGCTGTTTCAGTTCAAACATTCGCAATTCGTCCGCTTCTTTTTTCTCACGGCTCCTCACTTTACGCTCCTGTTTATTCTGTTCCTGCTGTAATTTCAATGCCTGCTGCGATTTTGTGCCGATGCCTGTTTCCTGCATCTGTTTTTTCGCTTCACGTTGCATCCTTTTAGGATTTCTTTTTATATCTTTTACAACAGTATCAACAGCCGGACTGAATTTCAAACTGGAATAGTATTTTCGAATATACTCCTGCACTTCATAGTCTTTTGGTTCTGCACCAAATGTTACCTTTGCCACAGATAGTTTACCATCTTCAATACGCTCAAATACGCCTACCCAAAATGGTTCTTCAAAATATACTGTCAGTTTTCCATTTGCTTTGTCCATAAGAATCCCTCCTAAAATTGATTGAACAAAGAATGGACAACCCGGAGGGGCAGGTTACTTACCCTATTTATATAGGACGGCCGGGCTACCTACCGGCTCTGGCACATCAAAGATGTACGTTGCGTTTTTATCTTTGCGTTTATAATCAAGCCATATGGCACGATTAACTTAATTCTATAACTTCTAAGTTACATTCCTCAAAAATCTTCTTGCTTCCTAAGATTCTATCTTCTGTTCAAATCATACCATATGATTAATGTATTTTCTATATACTTTCTTGATACCCAGCAAAAACCAGAAAAAAGCTCCCGAAGGAGCTTTCCACGTTTTAAATGTACTCTAATTCTCTTAATACAATCTCTTCTGCTGCATTCCATATTTCCCATGAAGAATATTGTAAATTAGTAATATCCACAACGATAACAGGTAATTTAATTATTCGTATTTTTTCCCGATAATGTAAATCGAAACTACCATACCACCTAATATCATAATTAAGAAAATTTTATTCAAAATATTCCATAAAGCTATATTGAAGCAATTGATTATTATAATACCTGCAAGAGGATATAGAACAACCGTTGCAAGTGTCCATATTTTTAAAGTTGTGCAGATATATATCCAATTTCCATTGTTAAAAGATAAACCAACTAGATGTATTCTAAAAATTCCTTGTGAAACATAATTTATCTTGTTTGCATCATAATATGTTGGTAACATGTCTTTGGCAAAGAAACAAAACCATGCACCAAATAAAAGCATTAACCCTGTGACCAGCAATATATCATCTTTCATCTCAGCTATTGAATTCCCAGATACGACTAACATAATAATTTCTGTAATAGATATTAAAAAGCATAGCAAATATGCTAATATCCAGTTTTTTCTATGCTGATGAATAGAATTCCTAACAGCCATATCGAGAGAGCCTACTACCAATTTCTCGACTTCTTTTGTATCAATATTTTTCTGTGTATCTATTTTTTCTCCACGTAACAATTCTGTAACGGTAACATCTAATATATCAGCTATTGGTATGAGTAATACGACATTAGGCATACTAAGACCACGTTCCCATTTACTAACTGTTTTATCTGATACATATAATTTTTCAGCCAAATCCTTTTGAGTTAAATTCTTTTCCTTTCTTAATTCGGTTACAAATAAACCAAATTTTTCATTACTAATCTGATACATATATCCACCTCCTGCACACATATTATAATGGGAGTACGCATAAATCAATCGACTAGCAGTAGAATTGTAATATGCTTCTTCTTTGACCCCTTATAAACACCAAAGCTGAACAAATAGGATTTTTCTTCCTACCTGTTCAGCTCTTTGTTTACCTGTAAATCAATTCATTTAACACAATCTCTTCTGCCATATTACGAATACCCTTTACCGCTCTGACCCATTATTGCAAAATTTCTTGTCTAAGTCATCAATTTACTGGCTACACTTTGACTTTGATTGTACTATTCTAAGATCTAGTCAACAAATGTCAAGCATGTATTGACTTATATAATAATTCTTCACTTTCCAGTCATTGAATCATCCAACTATTGTCCTAGTTTGGACAATAAAACACATGTCTCCACATGCACACTCTGCGGGAACTGATCCACACCTCTACACATCCTGATCTCATATCCATTCGCACACAGATACTTCAGATCTCTCGCCAATGTCGCACTGTCACAGCTTACATACACAACCTTCTCCGGCTGCATCTTCACGATCGTCTCCAGCAGTGTCTCGTCACAGCCCTTTCTCGGTGGATCCACAACGATCACGTCTGCATGAGCTGTCTCGCCATTATGCTCTCGCTCATACTCTGCATAATATTCCGGCAGAACTTCTTCTGCCTTCCCGACGAAAAATTCTGCGTTATCAATCGCATTAATCTTTGCATTTTCTTTGGCATCATCGATTGCCTGCGGCACAATCTCAACTCCGTAAACCTGTTTTGCCTTCTGAGCAAGGAAGAGGGAAATCGTTCCGATTCCGCAGTACAGATCCCACACGGTTTCATCACCTTTGAGGTCTGCATACTCAAGTGCAAGTCCGTATAGTTTCTCTGTTTGTACCGGATTTACCTGATAGAATGATAATGGGGAAATCTGATATTTTACATTTCCGATATAATCTGTAATATATCCCTGTCCCCAGAGAATTTCATAGGAATCTCCCATAATCACATTATCTCTTCGTGTATTCGGACTGATCGTGATACTTGTCATGCCCTCAATCTGAATAAGCTTTTCAATCAGATGCTCTGCTTTCGGAAGTTTCTTTCCGTTGATCACAAGACAGACCATAATTTCTTTTGTCTTGAATCCATAGCGGATCAATGCATGCCGGATCAGACCTTTTCCAGTCTTCTCGTTATACGATTTGATCTTGTTTTCACGCATATATTGTAAAATGATCTCGAGAATCTCTTTGTTCTGCTCTACGCCAAGAGCGCAATCTGTGTTTGCAATAATATCATGTGTTCTTCCGGCATAGAATCCCGTGATCGGATTGCCTTCTTTGTCCGTTCCGAACGGGAACTGTGCTTTATTACGATATCCAAACGGATTCTCCATTCCGACAACCGGCTGCATCACTGTATCGATCTGCTCTTTTGTAAACCCACCGATTCGTTCCAGATTGCCACGAATCTTCTGGTCTTTAAACGCAAGCTGGCGATCATAAGACATTTCCTGGATCTGGCAGCCTCCGCATCTTCTGGCAAATGCACACTTTGGTTCTACGCGATATTTTGACGGTGTGATAACTTTCATCAATCTGGCATATCCATAATTCTTCTTTGCCTTCATGACTTTCGCTTCAACCACATCACCGATCACTGCGTCTTTGATAAAGAGCGTGTAGCCATCCACATGACCAATTCCTTCCCCGCTCACTCCGATATCTGTTATTTCAACTGTTACAATATCATTCTTATTCATACTTTTCTCTCTTCTATTTTACTCTTAATTATACAAATAGCCACTGCTCACATAGATTCTGCAAACAGTGACACTTGTTGTTCTCATTGTTAAATTTAATTCTCTGATGCTCTTCTTAGATTAGACTCAAACAGACGGTTATATCCGAGCCATTCTGTTCCTGTTTTTCCTTTGAATAACTCCGTCAGTGTCTGAAGCTTTGCATCTGTTGAATCTGCCATATTCAGTGCCACTGCCTCTGCCAGTGCCGGTTTCTTCGGGGAACCGTATTCCAGTTCACCGTGATGTGCCACGATACAGTGTTTGAGTTCGTGAGCAAGCTTCACCGGAAAGTCCGGGATAGAACGGATCGCATCATCGATCATCTCGACACCGATCACAATATGTCCGATCAGCTGCCCCTCATCTGTATAATCATTGTCCGGAAAATCAGAAAGTTCTTTCACTTTTCCGATATCATGAAGGATTGCGGAGCTAAGGAGCAGATCTCTGTTCAAAATAGAGTAGCTTGTCGCGAAATAATCACACATACGGGTTACACTGAGTGTATGCTCAAGCAATCCTCCGGAAAATCCGTGATGTACTGTCTTCGCTGCGGAATGTGCCTTGAATTTTTTGATAAATGCTTCATCTTTTATATAGTAGAATTCCAGCACCTGTCTCAAATATTTGTTAGAGATCTGACGGATATAAGCTGTCAGTTCCTCGTACATTCCGTCTACACTCTTATCTGTTGTCGGCATATAGTCTGCCGGATTGTATTCTCCTTCTTCCGCCTTTCTGATCTGGCGAATGTTCAGCTGAAGATTTCCGTTATAATTAATTACATCTCCAAAAACTTCGATAAAATCTTTCTCGTCATAATCTGCGATTCCCTGGGAGTTCGGATCCCATACTTTTCCATCCAATGTTCCTGTCTTATCCTGAAGGATCAGATTATCATACGGCTTTCCATTTCTTGTCTCTGCGGAACGTTTTCCTTTACAAAGATATACATTCCTGATTGTTTCTCCCTCGCATAATCCATCTATAAATCTCATTTTCTGCCTCTTTCACTTGTTATTCTTTACTTTCAATCGTAACATCAAATTTAATATCTACATATCCTTCAGATCCTCGGCGTTTCCCTTCCACTTTGATCTGATCTCCTACTTTCAGTGTCAACATCAGTTTACGGTAAGCACTCATGCTTACAATTTTCTCTCCATTCACAGAACAGATCACATCTCCACTCTGTATTCCCGCTGCCATTGCAGGTGAATCTGCTGCCACATCAATCACATAGATTCCTGACGGCATGCCCTCTTCTTTCTGGATTCCACTCGTTACAGCAGTTCCTGATACACCAATATACGGTACTTTTGCTCCATTCGCCAGTAATTGTATCACTGACTTCAGATCTGAAATCGCATAAGCATTTGCGGTACGTACTCCCCGGTCTTTCCAGATATCGGAAGAAATCATTCCGATCACTTCTCCATCCAGATTAAATAAAATACCAGTTCCACCTGATGCACTGTTCATATCAGTTGCGATCACGCTATATTCTCCGTCACGTCCAATCTCTTTATAACTCGATGCACTGACAATTCCATAACCACTTCCTCCGGCATAACCGAATACATTTCCTAATGCGAATACAACGTCTCCCTGTTCTGTCAGATTCGAATTACCAAGCGTTGCTACACTTGTAGCATTCCACGTGGAATCTGAAAGGCTGTTTTTATCTACTGCAAATACTGCAAAGCCACTGTTTCTATCCTGTTTTTTCAAACTTGCTTTATATTCTGATTTATCTGAAAATGTCACTTTCCATTCTTTTGCATCTTCACAGATTGAAGCATAAGACAAAATCAATATTTCCTGTCCGTTATCTGCAACTACCACGCCCGACACTGACTCTTCAATCCCGGTTGCTTCTGCATTCCAGTTCTCCTGTTCTGCCCCCTTCGCAATAGATACCACACTTTTCTTCGCTGTCAATGCTTTCTCGTATGCCTTGGACATCATCTGTACATAACTGGTCTCCTGCTGATCCTGCGCATCATTCTGCTCTGTCGTGTTGTCACCTTCTGCCGAATCTTCCCCTGACTGATCGTCCTCCTGAATTGTCACAACTTGTGTCTTTTCTGGAAACAGCTTCTGTGCAAGCGGACGCAACGCAAAGAATCCCAGGCACGTAAAGCCACCTAAAACCAATCCGCATATTGCAATCCGGGTGAGCTGTTTCATTCCTTGCTGTCTGCTGATCTGCTTTGGTTTTATCGTCTCCTCAAGAAATGCAAAAGATTCCTTTTTCTCTGACTGTTCTAAATTTTTCCCGTCAGGACCCTCTTCCGGAACCTGACCATTACTTCTCTTTTCTGACATTAACATGAACCTCATTCGTGACTGTTCACTTCCGTGTCAATTACAAAATCAACTGACACGGACATTTCCATTACTTAGTATAACTGATTCATATAGATTGTTCAATATCTATAAAAACCTTTTATTTAATGAAATAATAAGGTACAATAAGACTCGGAAACAGTTACTGTTCACACGTTTATGAACAGCTGTATAATTTAAAAATTAGTATTAAGTTGAAATGACAGAGGAAAATAAATGAATCAAAAAACATTATTTAAACTGGAATATGACAAGATCATTGCTCTTCTTGAGAAGGAAGCGACATCTTTCCGCGGAGGACAGCTCTGCCGTCGTTTGAAGCCGATGACCGACCTGCATAAGATCAACACTTATCAGGAACAGACTGCTGCCGCTTATACACGAATCGTGCAAAAGGGACGTATCTCGTTTGGTGACGCCGCGCCGGTTGAAGAGTCCATGAAACGTCTGGAGATTGGCGGCTCACTTAGCAGCACAGAACTTCTCCGCATTTCCCGCCTGCTTGTAAATGCAGCCCGGGTAAAGGCCTACGGAAGACATGATACGCAAGAGGAATCTTTCGACTGTCTGGATGAATATTTCAACCAGCTTGAGCCACTGACACCACTTTCAAATGAAATCGACCGCTGTATTATCGGCGAAGATGAATACAGTGATGATGCCAGCTCCACACTGAAGCAGATTCGTCGAAGTATTAATAACATCAATGACAAAGTACATGCCACTTTAACTACACTGGTCAACGGTTCCCTTCGCACTTATCTGCAGGATGCGATCATCACGATGCGTGGAGACCGCTATTGTGTACCTGTCAAAGCGGAATATCGCGGACAGGTACAGGGACTTATTCACGATCAGTCTTCAACAGGTTCTACTCTTTTCATTGAACCTATGGCAATCGTAAAACTGAATAATGACTTAAAAGAACTTTATGCAAAGGAACAGGAAGAGATTCAGGTGATTCTTGCAAATCTAAGTGAAGAAGCTGCACAATATATCGAAGAAATCCGTGTGGACTACCGTTCTCTGACGGATCTTGACTTCATTTTTGCACGAGGTGCTCTTGCAATGTCCATGCGTGCTAGCCGCCCGGTTTTGAACGAGGAAGGACGCATCCGTATCCGTGAGGGACGTCACCCACTCCTCGATCCGAAAAAAGTTGTTCCGATCACCGTGACACTTGGGGAAGACTTCTCACTGCTGATCATCACCGGACCAAATACCGGCGGTAAAACTGTTTCTTTGAAAACGGTCGGCCTGTTCTGTCTGATGGGACAGTCCGGACTCCACATTCCTGCCGGAGACCGCAGTGAACTGGCTGTATTCCATCAGATTTATGCAGATATCGGAGATGAACAGAGTATTGAACAGAGCCTTAGTACATTCTCTTCTCATATGACCAATATTGTCTCTTTCCTTAAGAAAGTAGATGAACGTTCACTGGTTCTCTTTGATGAACTTGGAGCCGGTACAGATCCAACAGAAGGTGCCGCACTTGCTATTTCTATTCTGTCTCATCTTCACCAGAGAGGCATCCGCACAATGGCTACCACACACTACAGTGAGTTAAAAGTCTATGCACTTTCCACTCCGGGTGTGGAGAATGCCTGTTGTGAATTCGATGTAGAAAGTCTTCGTCCGACTTACCGTCTGCTGATCGGTATTCCTGGTAAAAGTAATGCATTTGCAATCTCCGGGAAGTTAGGTCTGCCGGATTATATTATTGATGATGCAAAGAAACGGCTCAGTGAACAGGATGTTTCCTTTGAAGATCTTCTTACTGATCTTGAGACAAGCAAGCGGACGATTGAAAAGGAACAGGAAGAGATTGCACGATTGAAGAAAGAAGCGGAAGACCTGAAAGCCCAGGCAAAACAGCGCCAGGAGAAATTAGACGATCAACGCGACCGCATTTTACGCGAGGCGAATGAAAAGGCAAACGCAATTCTGCGTGAAGCAAAAGAAGTTGCAGATAAGACGATCAAAGATTTCCGCAAATTTGGAAAGGAAAATATTTCTGCTGCCGAGATGGAAAAGGAACGCGAGAAGCTGCGTAAGAAGATCAAAGATACAGCATCTGCGTCTGCAATGAAAGCACAGAAACCAAAGAAAGAGCATAAAGCATCTGACTTCAAGCTCGGAGAATCTGTCAAAGTTCTCAGCATGAACCTGACAGGAACCGTAAGCTCTCTACCTGATGCCAAAGGGAATCTTACCGTACGTATGGGAATCCTCAGTTCCCAGGTCAACATTTCTGATCTGGAGATTATCGAGGAAGTCTCTCCATATGCACCGAAGAAAATGAACCGTACTTCAAAAGGCAAAATCAAAATGGGAAAATCTCTTTCTGTCCGGCCTGAGATCAATCTGCTTGGACGTACTGTTGATGAAGCCGTTGCTGAGCTGGATAAATACTTGGATGACGCAATCCTCGCTCACCTGAATACTGTACGCGTAGTTCACGGAAAGGGAACCGGAGCACTCCGAAAGGGAATCCATGAATATCTGCGTCGTCAGAAACATGTAAAATCCTATCATCTTGCCGAATTCGGTGAAGGTGACGCTGGTGTAACAATTGTAGAACTTGGCTAATTGTTTTAAACAGTTACCAATTGTCTTATCATGGTTATTAATGGGGGAAAAAAGAATGATTGGAAAACAGAAAATCCTGATCGTAGATGATGATGAGAATATCGCTGAACTGATTTCTCTTTATCTCACAAAAGAATGTTTTGATACAAAATTAGTATATGATGGGGAAGATGCACTTGCAGCTTTTGACAGCTATCAGCCGAATCTGATCCTTCTTGATCTGATGCTTCCGGGAATTGACGGATACCAGGTCTGTCGTGAGATTCGTTCCAAAGCTGCCACACCGATCATCATGCTTTCTGCAAAAAGCGAAGTATTTGACAAAGTTCTCGGGCTGGAACTCGGAGCGGATGATTATATCATGAAGCCATTTGACCCTAAGGAAATGGTTGCCCGTGTAAGAGCTGTCCTGAGAAGATATCAGGTTGGACAACAAAGTGATTCTTCTGTTGAGAAAGCAAAATGTGCAGAGTTTGACGGATTGACGATCAATCTCACAAACTACTCTGTCGTATGTGACGGACATCCTGTCGATATGCCGCCAAAAGAATTAGAACTCCTTTACTGTCTTGCTGCATCACCGAATCAGGTCTTCACAAGAGAGCAGCTCTTAGACCGTATCTGGGGCTATGAATATATCGGAGACACTCGTACCGTTGATGTTCATATTAAACGTCTGCGTGAAAAGATCAAGGATCATCCTCACTGGAATATCAGTACTGTATGGGGAATCGGTTACAAATTTGAGACAAAATAAACTTTAAATTATCGGTCCCGGATACTGTAAACAGCGTCTGGTGACCGATAAGTACTCAGGGAGAAATTATGAAAGCAGTTCTGCATTTAAAATTTATTGTACTTTACATTATCTTCGGGTTTCTGTGTGTTTTCACAACAGCAACATTAACCACAGAACTGATCACCGAACGTCTGGAAAAAGATACTTCACAGACATTATACAGAGAAGCGACCATGATTGCGGATAATTATCTGCCTTCCTATTTTTCAGACGAATCTTCCAGCTGGGCTGTTCATTCTCAGTTATCTGCCATGAAGACGTATCTTAATTCTTCTCTGTGGTTTGTGGAAAAAGATGGTACAATGATCACTTCTGCCAACCTGAAGGATACTACTGCGCCACAATCAATTACTGATTTTGATCCGGCTGAAATTGGGAGCAACCAATACATGATCGGAACCTATCATAATTATTTTCGGGAAGATATGATTACGGTAATGGCTCCTGTCACGCAGGGATTTTATACAAAGGGATATCTTATCATTCACAGCCCGGTCTCCCTGATCAACGAAAGATGCCGCACGCTGATGGTTCCGGTCTATATTTCTCTTGGGGTTATTTTCCTGTTGTCCTTCATCTTCCTGCTCGGATTCCATTTCTTCGTCCATCGGCCATTGTTGCTGATTACAGAAGCTGCGAAGCAGTATGCCATGGGCAATCTGGATTACGAGATTCCGGTAAACAGGCATGATGAGATCGGGTATTTATCTGCATCACTGAATTATATGGCTGCACAGCTGAAGGATTCTGATGATTATCAGAAAAAGATCGTAGCAAATGTATCCCACGATTTCCGTTCTCCGCTGACTTCAATTAGGGGGTATGTAGAAGCAATGGCAGACGGAACAATCCCACCGGAGCTTCATGAGAAATACTTGAATATCATTCTCTTTGAAACAGAACGACTGACTGATCTGACAACGGATCTTCTTACCTTGAACGAATTTGATACAAAAGAGCTCCTGCTCAATAAAACTTCCTTTGATATTCAAGAGATGATCAAACATACTGCCCAGTCTTTCGAAGGGGTCTGTACTCAGAAACATATATCCATCAAGCTCTTTCTATTGTCTGAACAGATCAACGTAATGGCAGACCGACGCAAAATCCAACAGGTTCTTTATAACCTTCTGGACAATGCGATCAAATTCAGTGAGAATGACTCTTCTATTACAGTAGAAGTAACAACAAAAAATGATAAAGTCTTTGTTTCCGTAAAGGATCATGGAATTGGAATTTCAAGAAAGGAACTTAATAAGATCTGGGAGCGTTTCTACAAATCAGATCTTTCCCGTGGAAAAGACAAAAAAGGAACCGGACTTGGACTTTCGATCGTAAAAGAAATCATACAGGCTCACGATGAACATATCAATGTGATCAGTACAGAAGGGGTTGGCACCGAATTTATTTTTTCTTTAAGCAAAGCTTAAAGGACAACGTGAACAGAACAAAGAATGTGCCTTGGCACATTCTTGCGCCTGCGGCGGTCGCTTGCGACACCTACC
>OLHG01001031.1_pt1 | contig 18126 bp, 20 predicted proteins | sample 1605971 | NCBI WGS metagenome assembly OLHG01 (sample SAMN03283289) | human gut metagenome | biome: human-associated habitat; material: feces | host: Homo sapiens | place: Peru | collected 2012 | reverse complement strand
GTAGGTGAATCATCTCTAACTTTATCGGGATTCTCTTCTTCTAGATTAATTAATTCCCTTAAATATTTATCATATTCTTGATCAGTAATAGTAGGATTATCTAAAACATGATAATTATAATCAGCTTCATTTAATATCTTAATAAGTTCATCCATTCTATCCATCTTGTATCACCACTTATATTATACAAAAAATGCAATTATTAGTAAACAAAACTTTTTATATATCTACAGGTAACAATTCTTTTTATATATTTACTTAAATTTTTAGTATTTAACAATTTAGTTTCAGGATTATATCCAAAATCTTTTGTACTTAATCTAATCATATACTTAGGTTTATATAAGTTATAATAAGTTTTTATTTAGATTGAGTATTTTCAGAAGACTTTACTTCTATTGGAATTACACCATCATAATCAGTTTCAACAAGACAGCCAACTTTAGCTTCTTCTTTACTTTTCCAACAGTATATAGGTAATCCACTAGATATAATTTTTTTAAATTATTTAACATACAAAGCTCATTAATTTTATTTTAATTTTATTAAATCATCATATACTTATTTCATAAACATAAATATTATAAAGCATTTCTAAATATCTTTCATAATAATTTAATAAATTACACCTTTTCCGGACGACTTTTTAAATTACTAATATCATTTAACAAAGCAAATTGTTAATAAGTGTCAATTTATCAACAATTTCTTGATAAAGATAAATTAATTAGTTAAACTTAAAATAGGAGAGATGTATATGGAAAGTAATTTAGAAAAATTTGAAAAAATACTTGATGAAATCAGAGTAATAAGAGATTTAGATGAATTTAAATCCAATAGTCCCACTGACTATGAAGATTTAATAAAAGGTTTAACAAATATGTATGAAGAAATTATAATGGAAGCTAGTACACTTGATGATACAGATATAACTAAAGCTAATGAACTAGTAGATAAATTAATTAATGCTCAACCAGACTTGAAAGAGCTAAAAGAAAAATTTGAAACTCGCTCTAAAGTTATAATGAACTTAAAAGAATTAGAGCAAACTAAAAACAACCTATTAAAAATTGATAATATAACTGAATACAAAGAAAGACATCAAGATTTATTTGAAAAAGACATAGAAAGTATTATAAGAACATTTAGTACAATAACAGCTAATGTTGATGAATATTCAGATGATTATAACAATGCAGTTTCATATATAAAAGATATTTGTAATAAACATCCTGAATTAAAAGAGTTTGAAAAACTATTCCTACAAGAAAAACTAGAAACAAAATCAATTGAAGAACAAACTAAAGAAATAACAATGAAATTTGAAAAAGAAAAACAAAAAGTAAAAGTTAACTCTTTAACAGAAGAAATTGAAAAATTAAAAGAAAAAAAAGTAACTAATCAAAAAGAACTAAATGATTATAGAGATTTAATCGAACAATATAAAAAAGATATACTAAATAATCCTAATATGACAAATGAAGAAAAACAAGAATTAATTAATAAATTAGATAAAGATAATCAAATAATTAGTATGTTAGAAATAATAATTCAAAAGGATAATATGCAAGGTGGACCAAGTCTATAAACACAGAATTTCTGTGTTTTTTGTAAAAAGGTGTAATTTATGATGCAAAAAGTGAAGAATTTGGTGTAAATATAGCAATAAATTTTATAGAATTTGGTGTAAGTAATTTTTTTTACTATAAAAATTCCAATGATTCAATTAAAATGGATTTCTTTATAAAAAATACAGATTCACTAATTCCAGTTGAAGTAAAAGCAAATGACATTAGTACAAAAAGTTTAAATAAACTAATAGAATGGAATACATTTAAAGAAATAAAATACGGTATAAAATTAGGAAATAAAAACATAGGATTTAATGGAAAATTTTATACATTCCCATACTTTATGACATTCCTATTAAAAAGATTTTTAAAAGACAAAAACTAGCCTCTGCTAGTTTTTTATAATGATCTTTCACTATCTAAATTTAAAGAAATTTGCTCAATAATTGCCTTTGCATTTATAACATTAAATCCATCAACATTAACAGTCGTTTCTTTAGCAACTTTAGTAAACTCTTCAAATGTTAATTTTGGATCAACTTCCAAAGCTAATGCATAAATTCCACATAGTTTTGGTATTCCCCAACTAAATGTATTATTCCCGTGAAACATATAATCAGATTGACTCCCCCAAAGAGGTATCATTTCACTACATGGAACCATTATCTTTTCTTTTGCAAGTTCAACATTTGATTTTTGCCAATCACTTAAATAATATTGACTATTGTTTAAATCCATATTAACTACAGTAAAGTTTTTAGCAAATTCATTTGAATCTATAACTTCACAACCAGTTTCTCTAAGTTTACTTTTTAGTTGTTCATATTTTTCTCCCAATGCTTTACCATATCCATTACTAATATTAACAATTCTAATACCCTCTCCATTTAAGTTTCTATTATATATTTCTAATAATTTTGAATATGTTAATTGTCCAAAAAATGTTCTAGCATCAGATGTAACTAATTCTGGATGTTCTTCATAATAATTCGGATTAATATCATAAAAATCTATCTCAGCATTTGGAACTACACCAATATTTTTTCCAACTAAGTAAGACAAAACAACCTCACCATGAAAATGTTCTCCTCTTGAGCCATAACTTTCATAATAATTTTTAATCTTACCTTCTAATTCACCTGGAGTAACTTTAAAACCATTATCAATGACAGCAATTTTTATTCCATCACCCTTTAGTCCTTCTTTATGTAATAATTCAATATCTGTAGTTGTCTTAAAGTAATTACTATTAAACTTAAAAGGATGATTATCTGGAAACTTTGTTGCAGTTGAATAATTCACTTGTCTAACGATTTCATCACTAAATTCTCCAACAAACTTTTTGCCACTTAAATCACTAAAAGCAAATCCCCATTGCTTAAATTTTTCATTTCTTAAAGCATATTTTAACCACTCTTCAGTTATGATATCCGGTACAACTTCTTCTCCATATATAAGTTTTTCATATTTTTTTATATCATACATACATTACACCTACAATTCAATTTTTTTTAAACTCTTATGATTTTTAGCTAATTGCTTTATTCCATCTTTAAATCCAAATGCTATAGTCGCAAGACTACCATCAATTTTAACTACAACTCCATCCCCATATCTTTCATGTCTCACTCTATCTCCAGCATTTAAATCATCATTTCTACCACTTTCATACATTTCTCCTGTTTTAATAGTTTTATTTTCAACAATATTACTTTCTATTAAATCACTACTAATCTCTCCAATAAATCTACTAGGAATATTACTACTTGATTTACCAAATAATGTTCTATGTCTAGTATTTAATAAATATAAATGTTTTTTTGCCCTAGTAATACCAACATAACACAATCTTCTTTCTTCTTCTAATTCACTTTCACTTTCCATACTTCTCATATGTGGGAAAATTCCTTCTTCTAAACCAACTAAGAAAACATCATTAAATTCAAGCCCCTTCGCAGAATGTAATGTCATCAAACTAACGCCATCTTCTACTTCTTTATATTCTCTCATATCACTAACAAGACTAATATTTTCCAAAAACTCCTCTAAATTATAAATTCCCTTCTCTTCAAAAGACAAAGTAATACTTTTAAACTCCTCCAAGTTCTCTAATCTTATTTGACTTTCTAAAGTATCACTCTCTTCAAGTTCACTTCTCATTCCAGTTTTATCTAATATTAAATCAACTAATCCACTTAAATTAGTATTCTTACTCTCTTCTTTTAAATCTAATATTAAATTTTTAAACCCTAACTCTTTACCACTACTAATAGTTTCAAACATAGAAACATCACTAATATTAGATTCCGTCCTAAGTCTTTCCAAAGTTTTAAGTCCTATTCCTCTTTTAGGCACATTAATAACCCTTTCCAAACTAACATCATCATTAGTATTATATATTAAATGCAAATACGCAATTAAATCTTTAATTTCTTTTCTATTATAGAAGAAATAACTACCTACTATTCTAAAAGGAATATTTTCTTTCAAAAAAGCTTCTTCAATAACACGACTCTGTCCATTAGTTCTATATAAAACCGCAATTTCTTTAGGCTTTTCCCCATTACTTATTAACTTTCTAACTTCATTAATAACTGTTCTAGCTTCTTCTAATTCATTCTCACATCTAATATACTTAATCTTATCTCCATCACCATTATTACTCCATAAATTCTTTTCTTTTCTCTCTTTATTATTTTTAATAACATCATTCGCAGCTTTTAAAATATTATTAGTGCTTCTATAATTCTCATCTAATAAAACAGTCTTAGCCATAGGATAATCCTTTTCAAAATTCATAACATTCATATAATTAGCAAATCTAAAGGAATAAATTGATTGATCCATATCTCCTACAACAAATAAATTCAAATATTTACTAGCAAGTAACTTACAAAGTTCATATTGAACCATATTAGTATCTTGATACTCATCTACTAAAATATATTGATAATGTTCTTGATATTTATCTAATACTTCATCACTCTTCTTAAATATTTTAACAGGTAATATTAATAAATCATCAAAATCAACACTATTATTTCTCTTTAACATAGAAACATACTTCTTATATATTTTTATAACTACTTGATCTAATGGACTAGTCATAAACTTACTATATTCTTCAGGACTTAATCCTTCATTCTTAGCAAAACTTATTTTATTAAGTATATATTTAATAGGATAATTCTCACTACTTAAATTCATTTCTTTTAAGAATTTTTTAATCAAACTATTAACATCATCTCTATCCAAAATAGTTATATTATTTGTATATCCTAACACATCAGCATTTTCTCTTAACACTTTAAGTCCAAAAGAATGAAAAGTACCAATAAATATTTTATCAGCGTCACTACCTATACTTCTAGATACTCTTTCTCTCATTTCTCGAGCTGCCTTATTAGTAAATGTAATAGCTAATATATTTTGTGGTCTAACACCGCTATTAATAAGATTAACTATTCTTTCCGTTAAAACTCTTGTCTTACCACTTCCAGCACCTGCTAGAACTAAACAAGGTCCTTCTTTATGCATTACTGCTTCTTTTTGTCTTTCACTTAATTTATCAAACATAATTTATTTCTCCATTCTTCTTGTATATATTCATTCTATATCAAATACATATGTTTGTCAATATAAAAGATTAACTATATCTTCATAGTTAATCTATCTTAATAATAATTTCTCCTTCTTTACTATATAAATACTTCTCTCTAGCATACCTAGCAACATACTCTTCGTCTTGTAATTTTTGTATCTCACTTTTCAGCAATTCTTCTTTCTCTAACTTAAGAGCATACTCTTCATCTAATTTTTTCTTTTTCTTAATATTTTTATAAATATTTGACCAATAACTAAACATATTACTTAAAAACAATGTAAGTAATGGAATAAAAATAATCATTAAAACTATTAATCTTCTCTTATCTTTCTTAGTTACTCGTTTCATATCTTTCTCCTATATAAATGATACCATAAAAAATACAAAATTTCAACTTTTACACTTATAGATTTAACTACTTTTAGTTTTTATTCTACACAGGTCTTTTTATATTCTTTCAGGAACTTTAATAACTAAAATATTAAGTAACATATCATTAAGTCTTTTAGTAACACTAGTTAACTTAATCCAAGAGTTTCTTTTATTAACATCACTTTCAGTTAATATTCTAAAACTATTATAAAAATTATTAAACAAAGAATTTACTTCATATAAATAATCCGCAATTATATTTAGATTTTTATTATTATAAGCACTTCTTAATACATCATTAACTTTACTTATACTTAATAATAATCTTCTTTCTTCTTCACTAGAAGGATTAACAATATCTCCATCTATAGAATATCCCATATCTTTAGCTTTATTAATTATAGAATTTTGTCTTACACTAGAATATAATTGATAAGCCCCAGTTTTACCATTTACATTAGTGAACTTCTCTATATCAAATATATAATCTGTTTCTCTATTAGAACTAGCATCAGCATACTTAATACATCCCTGAGATACTATATCAGAAATATTTTCTATTTCTTCACTACTCATATTTTCATTCTTACTTAATATATTTTTTTCATAATCTTTAACTAATTCAAGTAAACTAACTAATTTCATTACTCCACCATCTCTAGTTTTAAAAGGTTTACCATCTTTACCATTCATAGTACCAAATCCAAAATATCTTAACTTAGTACTTTCAGGAACTATAGATGATTTATAAGCAGCCCTAAAACACTGAGTAAAATGTAATGCCTGTCTTTTATCTACTACATACCATATTTCATCAGGATTATATTTATTCATTCTATCATACATAGTAGCAATCTCAGTTGCGTGATATCCAATAGATCCAGCAGATGTTTTAAGAATTAAAGGTGGTACTTCAGTAGTATCTTTATCTTCACTAACATCCATTATAAGAGCACCTTCACTTATTCTAGTTAACTTCTTATCTTCTAATATTTCAAGTACTGAAGAAACATACTTATCAGCATCACTTTCCCCATTCCATAAATCAAAATGAACATCTAATCTATCATATATCTTTTTTAAATCATCAACACTTACTTCAACTATTTTCTTCCATAGTTCATAATATCCTTTATGACAAGGTTCACTTTCATCTTGTAATATCTTAGTTGCAATCCTAGCTTCTTCCATCCTATTCTCATCACTTTTAGCATCACTACTTGCCTTAGGATAAATAACTTCTAAATCACTTATTGAAACAGGACTAACACTTGGATATTCTCCATTATAATTAGGATCAAAATACACTAAATCAGGTTGCATTATCTTTATTTCAGAAATAACCATACCCATTTGTCTACCCCAATCACCTAAATGAACATCTCCAATTACATCATCACCTAATAATTTAGCTAATCTTTTTAATCCTTCTCCTATAATAGCACTCCTTAAATGACCTACATGTAAAGGCTTAGCTACATTCGCACCACCATAATCAAGAACTATCTTTTTCTTATCTTCTTTACTAACACCAAAATTATCTAAATTAGATATCTTAGTAACAAATTGAACTAAAAACTCATCACAAACATTTATATTTAAAAATCCAGGGCCATCTATACTTATCTTAGAAAATATTTTATTTTCCTTTAAACTCTCCACTACATCTAAAGCAATATTTCTAGGATTTTTTCCATATTCTTTAGCTATTTGCATAGCAAAGTTAGATTGAAACTGAGATAAATCAGGTCTACCAGATATAGTAACTAATTTATTAATATCTCCTGGTATTATATATCCACATTTAATAATTTCTTCATTTAATATTTGTGATAAATAACTCGTTAAAGACATTTTACCACTCCCTTTCACAAAGATAATACCATATTAAAGAAAAAAAAGAAAGCACTTAGCTTTCAAAAAACACATGATACCATCTTAAAAATACATATACATTCCATATTTTTCTATAATTATCTTTAGTTTTATTTTTATGTTCTTCCAATAATTTATTAAGATATTCAGTATTAAAGTATTTATTAGCTATATCACTTTCAAAACTTTTCTTTATATCCAAATAAATATCTTCATCTCTCATCCATTCTCTAACAGGAACTGGAAAACCTAATTTTTTCTTTTTATATGCTTCAGTTGGTATTACCTTCTGAGCAGCACTTCTTAATGCTACTTTAGTATTTTCTTTAGTTACTTTATAATTAGTTGGTAATCCACTAGCAATCTTGAATACTTCTTTATCTACAAAAGGTACTCTACCTTCAACAGAATTAGCCATAGTCATTCTATCAGCCTTTTGTAATATATCTTTAACTAACCAAAAATTAATATCTACTGCTTGCATTTTAATTAAATCACTTTTATCTTTATATTCATTAAATACATCTTTAGTTATATCTTTAATCTTATACCCATCTTTATTATTAAGTAATTTCTTAATTTCTCTTTCACTCCATATTTTAGAAACACCTACATAACTATTTTCTAGTTTTTCACCTCTTCTAACAAGAAAATTAACTCCTCTTATTGGTGGTAAAACACTAAGTACTTTACTTACCATATGTCTCATAAAATAAGGAATCTTATTATACCAAGCAAAATCAACTTCTTCTCTATAATAATTATAACCTCCAAAGAATTCATCTGCTCCTTCTCCACTCAATACTACTTTTAAATCTTTACTAGCTATATTAGCTACAAAATATAATGCTGTAACCGCAGGATCACTTGTTGGTTCATCCATATGATATATAACTTTATCTAAAACATCAAAATAATCTTTTTTAGTTATTATTTTATTAGTATTTTTAATACCTAACTTATTAGTTAAATCTTTAGCATAACTAGTTTCATCATATTTATTATTTTCATAACCAACAGTATAAGTATTACTAGGTTTAGCAAGACTTACTATATATGATGAATCTACTCCACTACTTAAAAACGATCCAACAGGCACATCACTAACTAAATGATGTTTAACTGAATCTCTCATAGCTTTATCTATAGAATTAACAGCATCATCATAACTATTATTAATAGTATTAAATTCCATATTAAAGTATCTCTTAATATCTAAATTACCATTTTCATAACTAATAGTATGTCCTGGTTTTAAATTATAAACTCCTTTAAAGAATGTCTCACTAGTTGGAGTAAAACTAAAACTCAAATAACTAGATAGTAACTTATCATTAAATTCTTTCTTAAAACTAGGATTACCTAAAAAAGCCTTAATCTCAGATGCAAACATAAAATTATCATCTTCATTATAATAATAGAAAGGTTTAATACCAAAATAATCTCTAGCACCAAATAAACTATTATTTTTAATATCATATATCATAAAAGCAAACATACCTCTTAAATGACTAGGTACTTCTTTACCCCATTTTAAATATCCATTTAATATAACTTCAGTATCACTATTAGTATTAAATTTATATTCTTTTAATTCTTTCTTAAGTTCTTTATAATTATATATTTCTCCATTAAAAACTATAACTAATGATTTATCACTACTAAACATTGGTTGTGATCCCTTATCAACATCTATAATAGATAATCTTTTATGACCTAAAGCTACATTTTCATTAACATAATACCCATCTCCATCAGGCCCACGATGTTGAATTCTATTAGCCATATCTTTAATTATTTTATCTTTATTTTTATCTTTACTTACTATTCCTACTATTCCACACATATTATATTTTCAAATCCTTTCATATCTATTATAACCAAAATTATATGAAATAGAAAGAAAAAAGATTTAGTTATTTTATATTTATTAATATTGTTACACCAAAACCACTCTATTACGCATTTTTCAATTTTTTTTGATTTTGCGTAATAGGAATTAAATCATTAATCCGAAATCTTAGTTATTTAACTCGTATTTTATCCTTCACAAAATATTAATTGCATCATTTTATTATAAAATGATGCAATTAATTATATTATATTATCAATATATTCTATAAAATAAAGTGGGATATTTACAATCTTACCATTCTTACTTAAATTATTTAAAGAAAATCTAATTGAAATATCATTATCACCTAAGGATATTATTATATCAATTATAAAAATTAGTCTTTCCTAATCAAAACTTTTTATCACATTTTTCTAAATTATTTCTTAACTTTAAACACATTTCTTAAAAACTTATACTTATTAACAAACAAAACAAAACCAACTATAAAAGAGAATACAAAATAAATGTGTACAACTCCATAGTTAATAACTTTAATCAATATAAAATATATTAAACCCAAATTAACACAAAAAAGTATGTTAATAACAAGTTTATAAAGTATAGAAGTATCATGTATAAAATTATAATTAAGATTATATAAATAACTAGAAATTATTCCATAACCAAAAGAAAAAAGTATAGAAAGAATTTGTAACTTTAAATCCATTATTTAAACAATTTAGAAATCATACTTTCTTTATTAGATTTCTTTCCTCCAGCTTCTAAATAAGTAAAACTATTTATTATTCCTTTAATAGAAAGTGTTCCCTGAAAAGTATCCAACTTAATAAGTTCAAGTTCTTCTCCTTTAATTAAAATATATCCCATAACACTTTCTAAAAAAAACTCTTTACTATCAAAATTTTCTAACTTTTTAACTCCAGTTATAACTGCACTTTTTCTTTCATTTATTTGAATTGAATGATTAAAATTACTTTCTAATTCTCTATGTGTATCCATAATATCACCTAGAAAATTATATGTACAAAAAAAGATTCTATTACTAGAACCTTATTCTTCTGTAGTTGGTGTATCTTCAGCTTTTTCATAAGCATCAAGAATTTCTCTTTCAAACATACTACGAACTTCTTGACTAATTGGATGTGCTATATCTTTAAATCCACCAGTACTAGTTTTTCTACTAGGCATTGCTATGAATAAACCTTTAGTCCCTTCTATAATTCTAATGTCATGTACTGCAAACTCATCATCTAATAATACAGATGCAATACCTTTCATACGTGAGTCTTCTCTATCTACCTTACGTATACTAATGTTAGTTATCTTCATAATATCCTCCTTGTAACTCTAACATAATTATAAAACGAGATTATTATGAAATCAAGTATTAAAGAAAATGTTTACAAATAAATGTAAACTAAATAATATCGCTATTCTTTTTAGAATAAATATTTAATATAACAAAATAAATTGTAAATAATATAGAAACATATAAAATAGATGTACTTACTTCAAATAAAAATGATGAATATCTTATAGGATATAAATAATACTTAGGAAGTAATTTAAACTGACTTAAATTGTTAATTAAATCACTATTAATTGGTAATAAAACTAAACTAACTATATTGCATAAATATAATCCTAAAGCAATCTTACTATTAAATAATAATCTAAAAGCAAAATAAATTAACATAAGTACATTTATAACAAACACATTTCTAAGAACATAAAAGATTACATAAACCAAATAATTTATACCATCATAATACTCTCCAAGTATAAAAGCTAATTTACCATCTATAACTAATAAAACAAAAGGAATAACATAACAAATAAGCATAATCAAAGTATTAATGAATATTATTATCTTTAAAAAATATCTATAAGCACTAACTCTATCATTAAATCTAACCAAACAATTAACATTATTCTTAACTTCATTAAATATTTTATTAGATATAATAAGACACATTACTATCATTAAAAATGAAAATACAACATTAGATGAATTCATTAAGTAGTTTCTAAGTAAATTAGTATTATCAGATTTAGGAATATATAGAAAAAATATAGATAAAGTTAATGATAAAAATAAAGTTAATACAAATAATCTCGTTATGATAAAATATCTAACATCATTAATAAACCTTTTCATTATATTTTACTTACCTTTCCATTTTCAAATTTATATAGTTCATTTATTTCTAAATCTTTCAAATCCTCTTTATAATGTGAACACAAAATTATAATTTTATCTTTCTTTATACTTAGTAAATAATCTTTAATTTTATCAACAGTTTTTTCTTCAATCGCATTAAAAGGTTCATCTAAAATTATTACATCAACATCTTCCATCAAAACACTCGCTATAGCTAATTTTTGTTTCATTCCTAAAGAAAATTGATAATATTTTTTATTATTATTTTCTAAATTAACAAGTTTTAATATATTTATTATTTCTTCATCAGATATTTTATTCTGAATATTAGCTAACAACTTTAGATTATCAAATGCACTTAAATCTGGAAAAAAGGAAGGTTTTTCTATTAATGCTCTTAAACTTTTAGGAAACATATTGTTTTTATTATAATTAACTCCATCAAATAATATTTCACCACTAGTAGGATAATAAAGTCCAGTTAATATCTTTAAAAACACACTTTTACCACTTCCATTAAGACCAACTATTCCATATATCTTACCTGATTCAAATTCTAAATTCACATTCTCAAAAATAATATTATTTTTAAACCTTTTACTTAAATCGTTAACTTTAATCTTCATACTCATTATCTCCTTTTTCTAACATACTAATTATTCTCTCTTTATTTTTAAACAAAACATATACAATCAAACTACTTATAATAAATAATAAAATTCCACCAATTAAATAAGTATTAATATTTTCTTTAACAATAAGATCTACTATATTAAAAGATTTAATTTTTTTAAACTTATCAAAAATAACTCTAGGTTGTTCACATATACAAACAACTAAAAAGTAACTTAAAATGGTTTTAGCTAGTCCAATAACAAAGTTTTTATTTCCAACAGAACAGATAAAAGTAAGATTCATGTAAAAAATGCTTAGCATTAACAAATATATCAAGTTAAATAAAGTAGTTTTATCAAGTAATAAGCCTAAATCACCAGCATATAAACAAGAATATAACATGAAAACTAATACGAATGTAACAAGAAGTATACTATACTTAACCCCACCTACATAAACATCTTTAATATATTTATTATAGCTCTCCCTACATAAATAATTTTTTATAGTTAAATTAGTTAAATATTTAGAATAATATAAACTTAAAAAGAAAAACAAAATAAGAGTCACACCAACTTGAAACATTCCCATTATTTCATCTGTCATAATATAATCAAAAGTATCATAACTATTTAACCCAAACTTTTCATACCTTTTAACTATTAACTTACATTCTTTATTTATTTTTCCTAAACACTCTTTATAATTATTATATTCCTTTAATTCTTTATCACACCATTCTAAAGTTTCATTTTCATCACAAACTTTTAACATGTTATTTCTATTATCTTTAAAATTAGATATATAATTTTTTTGAAATCTATAAATACCAAAAAATACAGCAAAAATAAATATTAATACAAAAACACAATAAACATACCTATTCTTCATATAACCTACTTTCTAAATAAATTATAACAAAAAAATAGGCTAATGCCTATCATTAAATACTCTTTTTTATTAGTACATTTTTAGTTAATAAATCAGCATAAGAAAAACTTTTAATTATACCATTAACACTCACAGTAAACACCGAATCATACATACCTTCAATAATCCCATTATAATATTCATATTTATTTCTCCCAATATTAACCTTAAGTCTAACCTGTTTATTTAATAAATTCTTTATTCTTGTTTTTTCTTTATCTAAATTCAAGTTACACCTCATTTCTAGGGTAACCCATATACATAGTTCCTTTACTCTTAAGTCCACCTATTCCATCTTTACCATACTTAGTCTTTGATAGCAAATCTATTAAATCTACCTCAGTATTCTTATCCAAAAGACTTAATTGCGTCGCTATAATCGCTGGATCTAAAGCATGTATATTAATTTTTTTAGGACTAGATGCAAATGTCGCACCACTTCTAATTAATTCTTCATAATTACTTTGACATGCACCCGCTATTATAATTAGTTTTTCATTGCTCTTTTCAAATTTTCTTGCTTCTATAACTGCCTTACAAAAATTTTCACTATTCTTATACATACTATTAGTATCTTTATCTCTTTTTTTAAAATATGCATCATGCCCAGTAATAATAAGTATATCAGGATTATACATCTTTAAATATTTAACTATCTCTCCAGGCATATCACTCTCTTTAAGACTTTTACCATAAGCCTTAACATTATTCTTTGTATAAAATTCCATACATCTATCTAGATATGACTTATCTCCATCTATGTGTAATATTTTACCAGGCAAATAAAAAAACTCACTCCTATCCATATTTCTTATAAAATCTATCTCTGGACAAAAGTCATCTTTATTACTTACTTTATTTCTATCACACAAAACCAAATCACTTATCGGAGCATCAGCACTCAATCTAACATCTACACCCTTAAGTAAACAAGTTTTACCTTCAACTAAAATAACTTCAAAAACTATATCATTATTATAACTTTTTCTAGTAACAAAATCTCCTTCTTTTATCATATTACCCCCTAACAAATAATATGAAATTTAAAAATATATATGAAAAAAAGAGTAAAATTACTCTACATGTTGTCCAATAATTTGTTTCTTACTCAAAACAAATTTGTTTGACTTTTTTATTAATGTTAAAATATATGTAACATTAAGTTTTCTATTATTTCTCCCTTTAACAACCGCATGATTACTTTCTTTAATTACATAATCATAACACCTAACATTTAAATATACTTCTACACTTTGTATACCCTCATTATCATTTACACCAATAATTTTAGATTCTATTAATTCTATATCTTCTATTTTATTCTTTTGATTCTTTGCCTTTAAAATATTAATTTGTGTACAATACATCTTACATATATCTTCTGTACTTAATTCACTAATTTTCTTAGTATCTTCATTCATAAAAGAAATTTGTATATCTTTATATAAATTAAACACCATATTATTAAATTCATTTTTATCATAGTTAGGTACTACCTTTTTTATTTTATCTTCGTCTAATTCTTCATATAAAGGTACCGTACTAACACTTCTACTAAGAGAATCTTTATTATTAGGATCATTTTCATCTTTCAAAATAGTTTTCTTACTTCTCTTTAAAACTGTAAGTATAACCATAAACAAAATAACACCTTCTATAATCATATATACTATATCGTTAGTAGAACTAATACTTAAAAATGATAAAAATCTAAATAATACATTCTTCATAATAACCATATCCTATCTATAAAAAGTATACCACATTAGAAGAAATAAACCAATATATAGTTTATTATTTATTGCACTCATTAAACACACTTACAAAGTCTTCTAAACTCATTTGTTCAGCACGATAAGTTAAATCTTTATTTACTTTCTTTAAAGCATTTTCTAATTTAATAAGATCATATTCTCTTAAATTATTTCTTAAATTCTTTCTTTTTTGTTTAAAAGAATCTCTAACAAATTTAAAAAACATCTCTTCATCTTTAACATATAATAATTCTTTCTTTCTAGTAAACTTAACTACAATACTATCCACCTTAGGCCTAGGTATAAAAGAATTTTTACTAACTAAAACCACTTTTTCTATATCAAAATAATATTGTAAAAAAACACTCAAACTATTATAATCCTTAGTACCCGGCTTAGCCTTAAATCTATCTCCAACCTCTTTTTGAACCATAATAATCATTTCATCTATGCATACTTCACTAATTACTTTATTAATTATAGGTGTAGTTATATAATAAGGAAGATTTGCTATTAAATGGATATTACTATACTTATAGTTTTTTAATACATCATCTAAATTAACATTAAGAAAATCTCCATAAATAACCTTAAGGTTATCACTTTTTATTTTATCAAGTTCACTTTTAAGCCTAGTATCTATTTCAAAAGCAATAACTGGTACATCTTTCTCAACTAATAACTTAGTAATCGCACCATTACCAGGTCCCACTTCAAGTATTAAAGATTCTGAATCAATTGATGCAGAATCTACTATTTTTCTCTTAATATTATTATCTATCAAAAAATTTTGTCCTAAACTTTTCTTAAACTCAAACTTTTCCATTAATTAAACCTATTTCCATATTCTACAATATAGTTTTCACCATAATAATAACTATTCCATGATCTAAAACTATAATATTTATTATTTCTAACACCATTTAAAGCATCATTAACTACTTCTTGAACTAAAGTTGTATTACTCTTTAAAGTATTATCAGCATTTAAATAATTTCTATAATATCCTTGTAAATATCCAGAAAATTGTCCAGGTGCAGTAATAACTTCAACTGGAGTCTTACCGCTTCTATCACATCTATTTAAAATAACACTCATTACTGCCATAATATCATCTAATTTCTTATTACTTTCACTAGATACAACAGCAACAAGTAAATTAAAATCTTCAGTACTTAAACTATATTTAGTATTATTATTACTTACAACAAATCCTTTCTCAGGTATACTTAAATACTTAGTCAAAACAGGATTTTCTTCATAATAAATATCTTCTTTATTTTCAGCAATAACCTTATGATCTAAGGCTTTATTCTCATTTTCATCTTTAGAATTTACCACATTATAAACAACATTAGTAGTCCTTCCTAAAGTAAAAATAATCATAAATACAATAAATAATCTTGTATATGTAAACCATTTTTTAGGCTTATATTTTTTCATCTATAATCATCCTTTGCAAAAGTATTATATCAAATATATATATAATTGTCAAAATTTAAGGAGTTTACAAAACTTACTTATTTTCCTAAACTCTCTTTTTTTTGACTTATTAATTCAAATGTTACATCTAATGCATTTTCACTTTTGCACTCTATATCTGGCTTTGTAGAATAATAATTTTCGTAATCAATTATACCTTTTTCATTAATAGGTGCTTCTATAGGAAAGCTTAAATTCAAAGAATACTCTGTATTTAAATTCAATAAAAATGGAGTCATACCATAACCCTCACCTAATGTTTTTTCACCAACTATAGTTGCAAAATTATTGGATTTACACAAAGAAGTAAAAGCCTGAGCCGTTGAAAAAACTTTATTATCAACAAGTAAATAAACAGCATATTGTTTATCAGTACCCTTAGGTATAGCAGTAAAAACACATTGTTCATTTTCCCCAGTAAATAAATTCTTCCATCTGTTACTTTCTATAATAGGTTTAAAAGCAAGAAAATTAAAATACTCAAAATATTCATCGGTACCACCATTGTTTCCTCTAATATCAATAACTATATTTTTATAATTCTCGCTTATTAAAATGCTTCTTAATTCATTTAACTTTATTATATCCTGAAACAAGTATTTTCTTGAAAAACTTTTTATTGAAATAACTACTGTATCTTCTAAGTATAAGACCGATAAATTTTCAGAATTTTTTTTATTATAATCTGGTATAATCAAATCCATTGGAACAATTTTAAATATATTATCTTCTAAAAATTGTAGAAAACTTTTATCATTTAGATCCTTCACTAAAAACAATTTTTGAATTAAAGTGCTTAATTTATGAGATTTTAAAAAATCTTCTATTTGTTTATTTTTAGTACTTATAGTTTGCATTTTTTCATACAACTTAACCAATTCATTCGTATATTCATTATTAAATCTTAAAGTAACATGCCCAGAATTTAATGGTTCAATTAAATTATTATTAACAAATTCATAAAATTTAACATCATTCATTTCACTAATAGAATCAAATTTTAATAATAAGTTTGATAAAAATTGCTCACTAAAAAAATTTTTACCTCTATAAACCTGAAAATAAAATTGACTTGTCATTAACATACGATAAAGAATAATTAATTTTTCTTTATACGATAATGCACTATCAAATTCTTTCTGTAAATTATTTTGTAATTTAATTCTTTCACTTTTCAATTCTTCAACATTTTTAAGCATTATATTTTCTCCTACCTACAATATTGTGAATACAATTATACCTTAATTCTAAAAATAAATATATATAATTGTCAAAATTTAGAGTTAATTTTATTAGCACTTTCCATTGACGAGTGCTAATTTTTATGATATAATACACTATGTAAAAAGGAGGTAATTAAAATGTTTAATATGAATAATGAAGAAAACGAAAATGTTTTAGAAAAATATGGTCGTAATATAAATGAAGATGTTAAGAATCGTAAAATCGATCCTATTATTGGTCGTGATGAAGAAATTCGTAACATCACTAGAATACTTTCTAGAAAAACAAAAAATAACCCTGTTCTTATAGGAGAACCAGGTGTAGGTAAAACAGCTATTGTAGAAGGACTTGCCGAAAGAATAGTAAAAGGAGATGTTCCAGAAAGTTTAAAAAATAAAACAATTTGGGAACTTAACATGGCTAGTTTAATCGCAGGTGCTAAATACCGTGGAGAATTTGAAGAAAGACTAAAAAAAGTACTTGATGAAATAAAGAAAAGTGAAGGAAATCTAATAATGTTTATTGATGAAATTCATTTAATTGTAGGTACAGGCGCTGTGGATGGTGCTATGGACACAGGTAATATTCTAAAACCTATGCTAGCGCGTGGAGAAATACATGTAATAGGTGCTACTACTTTAAATGAATACAGAATGTATATTGAAAAAGATGGAGCTCTT
>OLHG01001030.1_pt1 | contig 18127 bp, 13 predicted proteins | sample 1605971 | NCBI WGS metagenome assembly OLHG01 (sample SAMN03283289) | human gut metagenome | biome: human-associated habitat; material: feces | host: Homo sapiens | place: Peru | collected 2012 | reverse complement strand
GTCCATTGCACAACCTTGTGCCAGAGTGGAATGACTTGATCTACAATGGAAATTGGAAGGAAGCTTATTTACGTCTGAAAAAGACAAACAATTTTCCGGAATTTACTTCCCGTGTATGTCCGGCACTGTGTGAAAATGCATGTACCTGTGGACTGAATCAGGAAGCAGTTGCATCAAAAAGTAATGAATATGCAATTATTGAAAATGCATATGAGATGGGATATGCAAAGGCAAATCCACCGAAAGTGCGTACAGGAAAGAAAGTCGCAGTGATCGGTTCCGGTCCGTCCGGACTTGCGGCAGCAGATCTTCTGAACAGAAGAGGTCATCAGGTAACTGTTTTTGAACGTGAGGACAAACCGGGTGGATTGCTCCGCTACGGAATTCCAAATATGAAGCTGGAGAAACAGATTATCGACCGTAAGATTGCGATTATGGAAGAAGAGGGAATTATCTTCCAGGCTGGATGTAATGTCGGAAAAGACGTGAAGGCGGCAGATATCCTGAAAGAATATGACCGCGTGATTCTTGCATGTGGAGCATCAAATCCAAGAGATATCAAAGTACCGGGAAGAGATGCACAGGGAATTTATTTTGCAGTAGATTTCCTGAAATCAACAACGAAAGCACTATGGGCAAATGACATGAAGCTTAAAACAGGAAGCTACATTTCTGCGAAAGGAAAAAATGTAATTGTAATCGGAGGCGGAGATACAGGAAATGACTGTGTCGGAACATCTATCCGTCATGGAGCAAAGAGCGTTCTCCAGCTGGAGATGATGCCGAAAGCACCGGACGAGAGGACACCGCTGAACCCATGGCCGGAGTGGCCAAGAGTCTGCAAGACAGATTATGGCCAGCAGGAAGCAATCGCTGTGTTTGGTTCTGATCCTCGCGTTTACACAACGACAGTGAAAGAATTCGTAAAAGACAAGAAAGGAAATCTCTGTAAGGCAGTTCTTATCAAGCTTGAGAGTAAGACAGATGGGAAGACCGGACGGAAAATGATGGTTCCGGTAGAAGGAAGCGAGTATACCGTAGATGCAGATCTTGTTCTGATCGCAGCTGGATTCCTTGGAAGTCAGGATTATGTAACAAAAGCATTTGGTGTAGAAGTGAATGAACGTACAAATGTAAAGACAGAGGCAGGAAAATATTCTACAAATGTGAAGGATGTATTCACAGCCGGGGATATGCACAGAGGACAGTCTCTTGTTGTATGGGCTATCCGTGAAGGTCGTGAAGTGGCAAGAGAAGTAGATGAAAGCCTGATGGGATATACAAACTTATATATTCAGTAGAAAATAAAAGATCATACAGTGAAACAGGAATCTGGAAAGTTTATCTAAGAATAAAGAGAACTTTCCAGATTTTTTGTTACAAAAATGTTACGAAAAAATGAAAAAAGTAAGGGGAACTATTGAAAATATTACATAAATACGCTATAATATTGAGCGTAGAATGTAAATAAAATACCCTCTTGTTACGAGAAATATGTTGAAAAAACACAATAGATGTTGTATTATAACATATGAGTATGTGGAATTATAATGTAACTATTTACAATGAATTGTGATACGAAAAATTATAATGCATCACATGGGGGACTAGATAAAAATAAGGATAGGTGGAAAGATGAAGTTAAAAAAAGTAAGCAGTATGATTCTTGCAGTAACACTTGCATGTACAATGACTGTTACACCGGTACTTGCTGACGAGGTCAGTGATCTGAAGCAGAAGAAGCAGGAGACACAGAATCAGGTAAGTAATCTTCAGACACAGCTGAATTCACTTATGACCAAGATCTCTGATCTTGAGAATGATCTGATCGAAACAGGTGAGGAAATCTCTCAGACAGAGGAAGATCTGAAGACAGCGCAGGAGGAACAGGAACAGCAGTATGCAGCTATGAAGCTTCGTATTAAGTACATGTATGAAGAAGGAACAGGCACTGCTACAGTGGAGAAGGTACTGACATCCGGAGATATTTCCAGTGTACTGACACAGGCAGAATATTCCCAGCAGGTACATTCTTATGACAGAGATAAGCTCGAAGAGTATGTTGCGACAGTTCAGAAAGTAGAAGATCTTAAGACAACGCTTGAGACAAAGATGGCTGATCTGCAGGAGACACAGACAGAGTATGATGCGCAGAAGGATGAACTGAATACAACAATCACAGAGAAGAGTAGTGAAATCGCAAATCTCGATGTTAAGATTGATGAAGCTGTAAAGAAAGCGGCGGAAGAAGAAGCTAAGAGAAAGGCAGCAGAAGCAGCAGCAAAGAAAGCTGCCGAGGAAGCAGCTAAGAAGAATAACTCAAGCAGTAGTTCTTCTAATAGAAATAACTCAAGTAATAGTTCTTCCAGTAGTTCAAGCTCAAGCAGCTCAAGCTCAGGAAGTTCAAGCAGCTCAAGCTCCAGTAGCTCAAGCAGTAGTTCTTCCAGCAGTTCAAGCTCAAGCAACTCAAGTTCTTCCTCATCAAGCCCAAGCTATAGTGCAGATAAGGGAAGCATTATTGTAAATGCAGCTTATTCACAGATCGGAGTTCCGTATGTATGGGGCGGATCTACACCGGGAGTTGGACTGGATTGTTCAGGACTTGTACAGTATTGTTACAGACAGGCAGGAATTTCAATTCCAAGAATAAGTGGAGATATTCTTGCAGCAGGAACAATTGTAAGCAATCCTCAGCCGGGAGATATCTGCTGGACACCGGGACATGTAGCGATTTACATTGGCGGCGGACAGATGATCGAAGCACAGCAGACAGGAGTACCGGTTAAGGTAAGTTCTGTACGTGTTACATATTATGTAAGATATTAGAACAAAAAAAGGAATCAGTGATGCTGATTCCTTTTTTAAAACTTTTTTATTTGCCCGGTACAATTTCCAGCCAGTATCCGTCAGGATCTTCAATAAAATAAATTCCTATAGATGGATTTTCGAAGCAGATACATCCCATCTCTTTATGTTTTTTGTAAGCAGCATCGAAATCATCGACAGCAAATGCAAGATGGATCTCATTATCTCCCAGTTCATATGGTCGATCCATATCACGCAGCCAGGTGAGCTCTAAAAGATGCGGGGTCACACCGTCTGTGAGATATACAAGCTAAGGATATCACAGGAGGGGAGAAAAAATCAATAATGCATAGATAAAACCTGATGGGATAGAGTGATAACACAGAATATAGTGAGAAATGAATGAAAAACATTTTTGAAATGCAAAACATGTGGAAATAAAGCTGAAAAAAACAAAAAAATAAAAAAGAATGCAAGAACCCATTGACGAAACGTCAAAAATTATATACAATAACAAAAGTGAAAAATAAAGAAAGTGGAGGATTCCTGCAATGACTGCATATAAAGATTTGAGCAAAGAAGAGTTATTGGAATTAAAGAGTGGCCTGGAGGCGCAGTTTGAAGAAGTGAAGGCAAAAGGTCTGAAACTGGATATGTCCAGAGGAAAACCGTCAGCAGACCAGCTGAATCTGTCAATGGGGATGATGGATACACTGACAAGTGGTGTTGATCTGACTTGTGAAGATGGTGTTGACTGTCGTAACTATGGCGGACTTGATGGAATTGATGAAGCAAAACAGCTTCTTGCAGATATGATGGAAGTTCCGAAAGATAACGTGATCATTTTCGGAAACTCAAGTCTGAATGTGATGTATGATACGGTAGCACGTGCAATGACACATGGTATCATGGGAAGTACTCCATGGTGTAAGCTTGATAAGGTAAAATTCTTATGTCCGGTTCCGGGATATGACAGACATTTTGCGATTACAGAGCATTTCGGAATTGAGATGATCAATGTACCGATGACATCAACAGGACCGGATATGGATATGGTTGAGAAACTTGTAAGCAGTGATCCGGCAATCAAAGGAATCTGGTGTGTACCGAAGTACTCTAACCCACAGGGAATCACATATTCTGATGAGACAGTGTTCCGTTTTGCGAACCTGAAGCCGGCAGCAGAAGATTTCCGTATCTTCTGGGATAATGCTTACTGTGTACATCATTTATATGAAGATAAGCAGGATTATCTGATTGAGATTCTGATGGAGTGTAAGAAGGCAGGTAACCCGGATATGGTTTACAAGTTTTCTTCTACATCCAAGATCAGTTTCCCGGGATCAGGAATTGCAGCAATGGCAGCATCTGATGCGAACCTGGAGGATATCAGAAGCACAATGCGTGTGCAGACGATCGGACATGATAAGGTAAATCAGCTGCGTCATGTAAGATTCTTCGGAGATATTCACGGAATTGTAGAACATATGAAAAAACATGCAGATATCCTGCGTCCGAAGTTTGAGACTGTTCTTGAAGTTCTTGAAAGAGAACTTGGCGGACTTGAGATTGGATCCTGGATCGCGCCACGCGGAGGATATTTCATCTCCTTTGATGCGCTGGATGGATGTGCGAAAGCGATTGTTGCGAAGGCGAAAGAAGCTGGCGTTGTTATGACAGGAGCGGGAGCAACATTCCCTTATGGAAAGGATCCACATGACAGCAATATCCGTATCGCACCGTCTTATCCAACACCGGAAGAACTTGCAGTTGCCGCTGAAGTATTTGTATTGAGTGTAAAACTGGCAAGTGTTGATAAGATCCTTGAGACAAAATAAATAACAGCATTTTATAAAGACCTTTTGCAAGTGGTTGATCTGCCGGCAGAAGGTCTTTTTCTAATGGTTGACATGTGTTTCCAGGGAGATTATAATGTAGTGCATAGCAGAAAAGAGGAATGACATGATAAAAGGTGTAATATTTGACGTAGATGGTGTCCTTCTCAATTCCATGCCTGTCTGGGAGAATCTTGGAGAATTGTATCTGGATCATTTGGGAATTGAGGCCGAGAAGAACCTGGGGGAGACATTATTTGAGATGAGCCTGGAGGAGGCGGCAGATTATCTGATCTCACATTATAACCTGGAGAAGACAGTGGAAGAGGTTGTACAGGGACTGAATAAGGAAGTGGAAGACTATTATGCAAAACGAGTTCCATTGAAAGAAGGGGTTCGTCAGTATCTGGAGGAATTCAGAGAGCGGAAGATTCCTATGGTGATCGCAACAACCGGTGACCGGAAGAATGCAGAAGCAGCTCTGAGCAGATTGAAGGTATTACCTTATTTTCAAGGAGTTTTTACAGCATCTGAGATCGGAAGCGGTAAGGATCAGCCGGATATTTATTTTGCAGCACTTTTGCAGCTGGATACGGAGCCGGAACAGACCTGGGTGTTTGAAGATACTTACCAGGCTTTGAGAACGGCAAAGCATGCGGGATTTAAGACAGTAGCAGTTTATGATAAGGCAAATGACAAGAATCTGGCGCAGATCTGGAATACGGCAGATATCTATTTGCCGGAATTTGATGATTTTAATGTTTTTTGGAACAGGGTGTCTGAGGAAGAGAAAGAACAGTTGCTGATTGTAGAATAAGAGGAGAATGAAAAAGCAGATTCGAATTCAAAGGAGAGATGCTCCGGTAGAATTCGAATCTGCTTTTTATCATATAATTGGCTGGTCTGTCTTGTGTTTAGAGAAGGTGGATGCCGGCATCAGCAGCAGCTTCAACTACATTTTCAGGCCAGAGGGAAGACTGTACTTCACCGATATGAGCCTTTCTTAAGTAATACATACAGATACGGGACTGTCCAATACCGCCGCCGACTGTATATGGAAGCTCGCCGTTCAGCAGTGCCTTCTGGAATGGAAGTTCTGCACGATCTTCACATCCGGCTTCTTTGAGCTGTGCCTTTAATGAGTCTTCGTCAACACGGATTCCCATAGAAGAGAGTTCAAGACCGATGTCAAGAACCGGATAGTAAACGATAATGTCACCGTTCAGCTCCCAGTCATCATAGTCCGGAGCACGACCGTCATGTCTTTCGCCGGAAGCAAGTACGCCACCAATCTTGGAGATAAACACTGCGCCTTTTTCCTTCGCAATCGCTTTTTCACGTTCTTTGGTAGTAAAATCCGGATAAAGGTCTTCCAGCTCCTGTGTAGTGATGAAAAAGATATCATCAGGAAGAAGAGGATCGATATAGTTGTAACGTCTGGAAATGTATTCTTCTGTATCTTTCAGAGCCCGGTAGACTTTGCGGACAGTGTACTGAAGTGTCTCTGTGTTACGTTCTTCCTTAGAAATTACTTTTTCCCAGTCCCACTGGTCAACATACAGGGAATGGATGTTGTCTGTATCTTCATCACGACGTATCGCACTCATATCTGTGTAAAGCCCTTCGCCGGAATGGAAATTATAATTCTTCAATGCATATCTCTTCCATTTTGCAAGAGAATGAACGATCTCTGCAACAGAACCATCCTGTTCTTTGATGTCAAAGGAAACCGGACGTTCCACACCGTTTAAGTTATCATTCAGACCGGATTCTGGACGGACAAACAGTGGTGCTGACACTCGTGTCAGGTGGAGATTCTTTGCAAGAGCACGTTCGAAGTGGTCTTTCACTTCTTTGATGGCTACTTCTGTCTCACGAATTGTAAGAGGGGAATGATAGCCAGCAGGTATTCTTAACTGTTCCATAATAAACTCCTTTATGTTAGCATTTTATTGCTGTTCACAGTATTATGCGGTCAGCAATAGCATTTCTCTTCTATTTTAAGTGGAGAAGAATAAGAAGTCAATGGAAAGGTGAAATGAACACTTGTAATCAGTAAAAAAAATTGCTAAAATGAGCAGTAGTGAGTAATAAATAGTAAGGGACGAAGGTGTAAATAATGAATGTAAATGATATGATTGATACAATTCTGAATTTTGACCTGGATGTTGTTCTGGCTGGACTTAATGAAAGCAGTCATCATTTGAGTCAGATGGAATTTATTTCTCTGATCGTTATAACGGCCGGAGCAGTACTGTTATGTCTGACGGGGCTGAAGTTAGTACGTTTCTGGTCTGTGATCGCAGGATTGTCAGCAGGATGCGCAGCCGGAATTGCGGTCGGAACGATTGCAGGTCGGGATCAGACAATCGCATTGGCAGCAGGTGCGGGTGTGGGACTTGTATTGGCGGTGCTTGGTGCATGGAAGAAGCAGATTGGTGGATTTGTGACAGTAGCGGTACTTGTCTTTGTTGTCAGTGTACATCTGATGAAACCACAGGATCTTATTATGTATGGAATCTGTGCGGGTATTGGTCTTGTGTGTGCATTGCTTTCTATTAAGTTTCATAACTTTATGCTGATTGCTTCTTCTTCTGTGTTTGGAGCAATGGCAGCGGGCAGCAGTATCTTTTATCTGCAGCCATATAAAAACGGAATGATGCATGTGGCACTTTGTGCTGCAATTGGTGCACTTAGTATCTGGATCCAGCTTCTTTTGGAATCCGGAAAACGTAAGAAAAAGAATTTACTTAAAGCCGCAGAGATCCGTGAAGAACATTCTACAGAAAATGAAGTCGAGAAGGCAAGGGCACTGGTTGAGAATCTGGATGATTTTGATGAGCTGGATGAGATTATAGAGAGTCTTCCGGAAAATGTCCTGAAAGAAGACAAGGGCACAACAGTTGTCAGCATGGATGAATTTGATGATCTGGAAGATGATCTGGAAGAGGATGAAGTGGAGAACTTTAAAGAAGAGAAGTTTGATGTAGACGAGGAAGATTGGGAGGAAGACGTCGAAATTGAAGTAACTGCTGATGAGGCAGATGCGACAGAGGATTATGATTTTGATGAAGATCCGGATGACTTGAATGATCTGGAAAATCTGGATGACTTAGATGATTTGGATGATTTAGATTATCTTGATGACGATGATGATATCGAGTTTCTGGATGAAGATGAGTAGATAAAAAAAGCTATCGATTACAATAACTTAACACATATCTGTGTTGTTATCGTAGTCGATAGCTTTTGTATTATCTTACTGCTGTAAATACTCCGCGGAGATCATGGATTACATGTCTTGGACATTTTACAGAGCACATTCCACAGCTTAAGCAGATGTCTTCCTGGATTACTGCGCAATTATCTTCTACATGAATTGCACCTGCAGTACATGTTTTTTCACAAATACCGCATCCAATACAACTGACTTCACACTGTTTACGTGCAACAGCTCCTTTTTCTCTGTTAGAGCATTTTACTACAATGTAGTTTGCACATTCGTGAATCTTGATCAGGTTCTGTGGACAGACTTTTGCACACTGTCCACAGGCAATACATTTTTCTTCGTCTACTTCGGCAACGCCATATTCATTCATGGAAATCGCGCCGAATTTACATTTTTCTATACAGGCTCCACATCCGATGCAGCCATCTTTGCATCCACCGTCTTCAGAGCCGGCTGCGCGGCAGCCACCGTTACAGGCAACCAGAGCTGCCCGGTAAGGAAATCTCTTTTTAATTGCCATGATTATTTCTTCCTTTCGTATGGTGTGTTAGAAAGAGGAAGGCTGTAGCGTCTTTCTCCGTCAAATCTGCAATATGCATCCGCGATTGCAGGAGCAGTAGGGATGGATGTGATCTCTCCGATACCGATTGCTCCACAGGCAACATCCAGACCAGGTTTATCAATAACGATTGCTTCAATCTCAGGAACTTCGTGAGAACGGAAAAGTCCTAAGGAACCATATTTGTCAATTGGTTTACAGTTTTCATCGATTGGATACTGCTCTCTGAGTGCATATCCCATTGACATTACAACACCGCCTTCAATCTGACCTTCGCAGGAGAGAGGGTTGACAGCTTTACCAACATCATGTGCGGCAATCATTTTCTCAATCTTACCTGTCTTAGGATCAAGGATGCAGACCTGAGTTGCATATCCATAAGCAACGTGAGATATCGGATTAGGCACATCTGCACCGAGTGGATGAGTCTTAGCGAGATACTCTCCGTAGAAAGTTTCTCCAATCATATCTTTCATGGACTTACCGCTGTTTTTCGCTTCCATGAATTTTTCACATGCTCTGCGGCACGCTTCACCAGTTACAAGTGTCTGACGAGAACCGGAAGTTGTACCGGAATCAGGTGAAATCCATGTGTTGCTTCGTTCATAGACGATGTCATCATGGGAAAGATCTGTATTTGTAACGATCATCTGTACAAGTACAGTACCAAGTCCCTGACCGATACAGGAAGCACCAGTGAAGATGTGAAGTTTTTCATCTTCTTCAACAATTAATTTTACACGTCCTGTATCCGGGATGCCAACACCAACACCGGCATTCTTCATAGCACAACCAAGGCCAACAGCCTTACCGGCCGCAAGTGCAGCATCATACTCTTCTTTGACAGCTTCCAGTGTCTCTACAAGACCTGTAGAGTTATCTACGATCTGTCCGTTCGGAAGTACTTCGCCTGGGCGGATCGCATTGCGGTAATGAATCTCCCAAGGCGTAATGCCTACCTTGTCAGCCATCATGTTCAGAAGTGTCTCTGTTGCGAAACAAGTCTGTGTAACACCAAATCCGCGGAATGCTCCGGCGGGTGGGTTATTTGTATAGTAAGCAGTTCCTTCAATTTCAAAGTTTTCATAATGATAAGGTCCTGCTGCATGTGTACATGCACGTTCAAGAACCGGGCCACCAAGAGAAGCGAATGCACCTGTGTCAGATTTAACAATCGCTTTTACACCTTGGATCACTCCGTTCTCATCGCATCCCATTGTCATATCCATGTAGAATGGGTGACGTTTCGGATGAACAAGCAAGGATTCCGCTCTGGATAATTTCATCTTGATCGGTTTCTTTGTTACGTAAGTAAGCAATGCGCTTAAATGCTGAACAGTCATGTCCTCTTTACCACCGAAACCACCGCCGACTAATGCGTTCTGAACCTTTACTTTATCTGTTCCAAGCATAAGTGTAACTTCGTGTAGTGTCTGGTGAGCGGACTGGTCTGTTGAATATACGAAAATGTCACCGTCTTCATCATAGAAAGAAACAGCACATTCCGGTTCAAGGAAAGCATGCTCAGTCCAAGGTGTCTCAAAGTGATGTGAGATCACGTACTTGGAATTCTTGATTGCTTCTTCCGCATTTCCGCGGCTGATGTGCTTATAAGCACATACGTTAGTCTCTTCTTCATCATAAACAAGAGGTGCATCCGGAGCAGCAGCTTCTTCCACTGTATGCACATGAGGAAGTACTTCATATTCAACTTTAATAAGTTTCTTTGCTTTTTCTACAGTTGCCATGTCAGTTGCAGCTACAAGGGCAATTGCATCTCCGAGATAATGAGTCAGTCCGCCAACCGGAATCAGTGAATACTGGTCATGTTTTAAGTGTCCGATCTTATTCTCCCCAGGAATATCATCGGCTGTTACAACCGCTTCTACGCCAGGCAGAGCCTCGGCAGCAGAGGTATCAATAGAAAGTACGCGAGCTCGTGGATATTTACTACGAAGAGCAGCGCCATAGAGCATTCCTTCCGGATAATAGTCATCCGGATATTTACCTGTTCCAAGCACTTTTTCTTCAACATCTATACGAGAAACACGGGAACCAAGAGTCCAGCTAGGATCTCCGTCATCTGGTAAAACTCCTTCTTTCAGAACCTTAGCTGCCAGACGTACCGCGTCCATGATCTTGACATATCCTGTGCAGCGGCAATAGTTGTTGCGCAGCGCATAGCGAATCTCATCATCGGTTGGTTCCGGATTTACATCCAAAAGTGCTTTTGTGCACATAACCATACCAGGAATACAGAATCCGCACTGTACAGCGCCTGCCTTCCCGTAAGCATAAGTGTAAACTTTCTGTTCCCAATCAGAAAGCCCCTCGACTGTGATGACATTCTTTCCGGCCAATGAATCTGTGTCAGGTACGCAGGATTTGCAAGTCTGTCCATCAATGATAACAGTACAGGCTCCACAAGCGCCTTCGCTGCAACCATCCTTTGCAGAGGTAATGTGCAGTTCATCACGCAGGAACCGTAACAGTTTCTGATTCTTTGAAGGTGAGACTTCCTGACCATTTACTATAAATGATGCCATGTCAGTTACTCCTTTCTTTGTAACAAAATCCCCAAAGAAGAATCTTTGAGGAGTATGTGTTTGTTGTGTATTTTTAATTATATAAAGATACCTATGGTTACATTTTATCACATATTCAACAAAAAGCAACAACTATTCTAAAAAAGTTTTTGACACCTAAAAATATTTTAGATATATGATATAAAAAATGCATATCAGGACAAAAAAAGGGAAGTACCGCAAAATGATACTCCCTTGTAATTATCTTATATAAATTGTTCTTAGAAACCAAAAAGATCTACAACGCGATTTTAATTATCGTGTTCTTCTTCAAATGGATCGTCGTAATCATCTTCATCATCGTAATCATCTCCACCGCGGGAAGCAATTGCGAGAATCAGTGAAATAACAGCAAGTACACCACTTACACCGGCTAAAATCAGAAGCTCGAATTCATCTCCATGTTTCAGGAAAGCAAAAACAGCACTACCGATATAGACAATCATCGGGATAAGGAATGCAAAAAGTGTATCACGGTTATTCATGATGAAGTATAACAGTGCAGTGACAAGCATACAAAGAGCAACAATGACATAATTCATGCCTGGAGCAGAAGTTACGTTAGCTCCTGATGTGCTGAGTCCTGTTACGAATCCTTTATAAATACAGAAACCAAATGCAAGCAGGGAAATGATTCCAAGGATGATGCGTCCAGGTCTGAAACGTGGATATTCGTCTACATATTCATATTCATCATCATCTTCATCATCAGAGGATTTCTCATCATCATAGTCATCCATTTTTCTGGATTTTACATCTTCTTTTGCTTTCGCAGTTTCGGCTTCCTCTTTCTTTTTCTTCTTGGCAGCTTTACTGTCAGGGTCAGTTGCAAGCATATCTTCGTATCCCTTGCGAACTGCTTTTTCACGCTTATCACGGATTTCTTCCGCTGGAATGTTCCCATATTTCTGCTCTTCGGAATTATCAGTGGCAGTGGCATCAGTGGCAGCTTTCTGTGCAGCGGCTTTGCGGGCTCTGGCTCTCTCCTTAAGAATACGTTCAGCTTCTTCTTCTGAAATCCCTTTGTCAGCAGCAAGGCGGGCAATCGCTTCTTTGCGGGCGCGGGCTTTTGCTTCTCTGCGGGCAGCTCGTTTCTCTTCAGCGGCACGGGCGGCAGCCTCAGCTTTCGCTTTCTCTTCAGCAGCACGAGCGGCAGCTTCAGCTTTCGCTTTCTCTTCAGCAGCGCGGGCGGCAGCTTCAGCTTTTGCCTTCTCTTCAGCGGCACGAGCCTCAGCCTCAGCTTTTGCTTTCTCTTCTGCGGCTTTCTTGGCAGCGATCTTCTTTGCACGTTGTTTATCAAGGTTCCATTGCTTTTTACAGCTATGGCAGATTGCATATTCATTAAAGATTGGATCCCCGTTTTCGCTGGTGCCAATCTGCTTATTCTGCAAATCCAGGTCTTTTCCACATATTGGGCACTTCATATTAATCATGTACTCCTCTCTTTTGTATCAAAATATTTATAACAGATTTATTATAGCATCTTAAAAGAGGAAGAACAACGAAAAAAGTGTGTTTTACATAAAATGTTTTAGAAAAAAATCAAAATTGCGTAAGAATTTAGTTTAAATTCATAAGAAATGGTGGACTTTAAAAATTTAATGTGTTAAAATCAAAAAGTGGCCTGAGAAGGCAAAAGGTATTGTTATGGTTTATGGTATGCCATAAGCCATCATATAATTAGCCGGTTGAGAAGGAGATTGTTTCGTATGAGTAAGAAGATCAGAACCGAGGCAGTAGATTATCTGTTTCAGGCAATCTTAAGCCTTGAGAATAAAGAAGAGTGTTATACATTTTTTGAAGACATCTGTACGATTAATGAGTTGCTTTCATTGTCACAGAGATTTGAAGTGGCAAGAATGCTCCGTGAACAGAAGACATATCTGGAGATCGCGGAGAAGACAGGAGCATCCACTGCGACAATCAGTCGTGTGAACCGTTCTCTTAATTACGGGAATGACGGATATGATATGGTTTTCAAACGTGTAGGGCTTGCTGAGGAAGAGAATGGAACGGAAGAATAACACTTAAGAATTAAGCTTACAATAAAATACCTTTTATCAATCAAAAGATACAGCTTGCGGAAGATCCTGATAAAGTCTTTCGCAGGCTGTATCTCGTTTTAAACAGAAATGTTTATTTCCCTTTCTTTTTCTCTTCGTTTTTTGAAGACTTGGAAGAGAGGTCATCAATGATCCGTTCAATGATCATTTTCTTGATATATACATCAAAACTCAAGCTGCATATAAATGCAAACTGCTGTAAGATCTCCTTATCTTCGCCATCAGCAAGATGAGTGAAAGTCTCAGCAGATTTCTCATAAGTAGCAGTTACATTCTCTTTGATGGAATCCAGCTGTTCTTTTTCAATCTTGCAGACTTCTTTGTAAATATCCGCTAATTCAAAAGAGCTTCCATCCAGAAAATATTTCTCTGTGAGCGGTGCAAGAACTGTCTCAATATCTTTGATTGAAAGAATACTCTTAAAATAATAAATGAAGACCAGAAGGAGCAGGTGCTCTCTGGAATACTTCTTCTTCACCGGGGGTGGAAGAAGATTGTTCTTCGTATAATTATTGATCATGGTCTTTGTCAGGATCTTATCATCAGGGTAACGTTTGGTCGAAGCCAGCTGTTCATCCATAAAAGTAGTTACTTGATCCATGTAAAGATCAATATTCGGAACATCGCCGGGATGCACATAACTTAAAGAAGAAAGTTCTTCCAAAATGCTGTTTAACAGATTACTTGTGTCTATATTCATGTTATCACCTCAATACATTTATTATATAGTATTTAAAACTAGATAGCAAGCAAAAGATAAGAAGGCCGGAAAATGTAGTTGACAAACAGGAACGTGTGTTTGATAATGGGAATACATTTACAGATATCTTTATAACTTTAAAGGAGTGGAAAGATGAGCATTTATGATAAATTAAATGAACCACAGAGAGAGGCTGTTTACCACACGGACGGTCCTCTTCTGATCCTTGCCGGAGCCGGTTCAGGAAAAACAAGAGTTCTGACGCACAGGATCGCATATCTGATCGGAGAACGTGGCGTGAACCCATGGAATATTCTTGCAATCACATTTACGAACAAAGCGGCAGAAGAGATGCGCCAGCGTGTGGATAAGCTTGTCGGTTTTGGAGCAGAAAGTGTATGGGTGAGCACATTTCATTCCGCATGTGTGCGTATTTTGAGAAGATTTATTGACAGATTAGGGTATGAGAATCATTTTACGATATATGATACAGATGATCAGAAGACATTAGTTAAGGAAGTCTGTCGGAAAGTAGATGTGGATACGAAAGTGTTTAAAGAAAGAAGTCTGCTTTCAGCAATTTCATCTGCCAAGAATGAGATGATCCTTCCGGATGAATTTGAACTGAATGCCGGAGGAGACTTTGCAAAGATGAAGATTGCTAAGGTTTACCGTGAGTATGAGGCGCAGATGAGAGCGAATAATGCGCTGGATTTTGATGATCTGCTTGTAAAGACAGTACAGCTTTTGCAGACACAGCCGGATGTGCTTGAGAGTTATCAGGAAAGATTCCGCTATATTATGGTAGATGAATATCAGGATACAAATACAGTCCAGTTTCAGCTGGTAAGCCTTCTTGCAGGAAAATATAAGAATCTTTGTGTCGTTGGAGATGATGACCAGTCAATCTACAAGTTCCGTGGAGCGAATATTCGGAATATTCTTGACTTTGAGCATGAATTTCCGGATGCAAAGGTGATCAAACTGGAGCAGAACTACAGATCTACGGGGAATATTCTGAATGCAGCAAACAGTGTGATCGCGAATAACCGCGGAAGAAAGGAGAAATCACTTTGGACGGAGAACGGAGAAGGTGAACTGATCCGTCTGCGTCAGTTTGATACTGCATTTGATGAGGCGGATTTCATAGGCGAAGATATCAAAAGTGCTGTCAGACAGGGAGGTTCCTATAATGACAGTGCAGTTCTTTATCGTACGAATGCACAATCCCGTCTGCTGGAAGAGAAATTTATTGCCATGAATATTCCTTATAAGATTGTCGGCGGTGTAAATTTCTATGCGAGAAGAGAGATTAAGGATCTTCTTGCTTATCTCAAGACAATCGACAATGGACGTGATGATGTTGCGGTTAGAAGAATCATTAATGTCCCAAAGAGAGGAATCGGTCTTACAACAATTAACCGGATTCAGGAGTCTGCAACAGAACGTGGAATTGGTTTTTATGAGGCATTACTGGCACCGGGGCTGATCGCAGGAGTGGGAAGAAGTGCAACAAAACTGGACTCTTTTGCGGCATTGATCGAGTATTTTAAGACGTTGGCAGAAGAGATGAACATCACAGATCTTTTACAGGAAGTGATTGAGAAGACAGGATATATAGAAAGCCTTGAAAATGAAGATAAAGAAGAGGCGAAAACAAGAAAAGAGAATATAGACGAGCTGATCAGTAAAGCGGCAACTTATGAGGAAAGTTGTCAGGATAAAGATGAAAAGGCAACATTGAGCGGATTCCTTGAAGAAGTTGCTTTGGTTGCGGATATTGACAGCTTGGATGAAGACCAGGAATATGTTGTTCTGATGACTTTACATAGTGCAAAGGGACTTGAATTTCCACGTGTTTATCTTGCAGGGATGGAAGATGGGCTTTTCCCGGGATATATGAGTATTAATGCAGGAGACAGAGAAGAACTGGAAGAAGAGCGGAGACTTTGTTATGTTGGAATCACAAGGGCAGAGCAGGAACTGACTTTGACAAGTGCGCGCAGAAGAATGGTGCACGGTGAGACACAGTACAATCCGATGTCAAGATTTGTGAAAGAGATCCCGAGGGAACTGCTTGATACAGGAAACAAGAAGTTTACCCAGGAGACGGAGATGCCAGCACAGCAGAATACATATGCACGTGCCAGGGAAGCGTTCAGGGCACAGGCATTTGGAGGAACATTTGGCGAAATGACACCTGCGAAGAATCAGGGGACAGGTAAGCCACTTACAGGAAATCAGGCACTGGCATCCCTGCAGAAAGGCAGTCAGCTGGCAGCAGGTGGGAATGGTCCGCTTGGTTATGAGGTCGGAGACCGTGTGCGTCATGTGAAGTTTGGGGAAGGAACAGTAACGGATATCAAAGAAGGTGGACGAGATCACGAGGTTACGATTGAATTTGACAGTGTCGGAACACGCAAGATGTTTGCAAAATTTGCCAAGCTTGTAAAGGTATGAGAAAGTTATAAAAAAATGATAAATCAGTAGTAATATGAATCGTCAGGTGTTATAATAAACACAGATTATCTGTCACCGCAAAAGGTGAAGAAAGGACGTGTTAATATGAACAAGAGAATAGAAGACATCATTGCAGAAACAAGATTGAACGAGATTCTTCATAAGAATGAGGCTGAGAAGCAGAAGAACACAGTAATCTGGACACTGGCTATCATCGGAGCAGTAGCAGCAGTAGCTGCAATCGCTTATGCAGTATATCGTTTCGTATCACCGGATTATCTTGATGATTTTGAAGATGATTTTGATGACGATTTTGATGATTACTTCAGCGAGGATGATCAGGTATAATTCTTGAGTGAATTGCAAAAGTGCAGACAGGGTGTGAGAAGAAACCATCCTGTCTGTTTTTCTGTTAAAATAGATTAGAATTGATAGGAGATTAGGATGAAAAAAGGTCAGATCTACGAGGGTATTATTGAATGTGTAGATTTCCCAAACAAGGGGATTGTATTTGTTCCGGAGGAAGAACAGTATGTTACTGTGAAAAATGGGATTCCGGGACAGAAGATCCGTTTTATGATAAATAAATTTAAAAGAGGAAATGCAGAAGGAAGACTTCTTGAAGTGTTGGGGAAATCTCCATTAGAGACAAGAGAGCCGGTCTGTAGTATCTTTCCGGCCTGTGGTGGCTGTATGTATCAGACGATGCCATACGAAGAACAGGTGAAGATGAAAGAAGGGCAGATCCGCAGGATTATGGATCCGGTAGTAAAGGGCGAATATGTTTTTGAAGGTGTGAAGCACAGCCCGAAGGAATTTCATTACCGTAACAAGATGGAATTTTCTTTTGGAGACGAATTCAAAGACGGTCCGTTATCTCTCGGTCTTCATAAAAAAGGAAGTACTTATGATGTACTGACAGCAGGAGACTGTCAGCTTGTCCATGAAGATATGGATAAGATTCTCCTTTGTGTGCTGAATTATTTCAAAGAAAGAAATGTAAGTTATTATAAGAAAATGCAGCATGTCGGTTATCTCCGCCATCTTCTTTTAAGACGAGGCGATACAACAGGCGAGATTCTTGTGAATCTTGTAACGACAACGCAGGAAGAATATGACTTGACTCCATTAGTAGAAGAACTTCTGGCATTAGAATTAGAAGGAAAGATTGTTGGAATCCTTCATATATTGAATGATTCTCTGTCCGATGTCGTGAAGAGTGATGAGACAAGAATTCTTTATGGACAGGACTTCTTTTACGAGAAGCTTCTTGGATTGGAATTCAAGATTACACCATTTTCCTTCTTCCAGCCAAACTCAAAAGGTGCAGAAGTGCTGTACGAGACTGTAAGAGAATACATTGGAGATATTGATAATCAGGTTGTATTCGATCTGTTCAGCGGAACAGGAACAATCGGTCAGGTGCTTGCTCCGGTTGCGAAGAAAGTGATCGGTGTCGAGATTATTGAAGAAGCAGTCGAGGCAGCAAAAGAAAATGCTGTCCGAAACGGACTTTCCAACTGCAGATTTATTGCCGGAGATGTGTTTAAGGTACTTGATGAGATTGAAGAGAAGCCGGATGTGATCGTACTGGATCCGCCGAGAGACGGAATCCATCCGAAGGCACTCCCGAAGATCTTGAATTATGGGGTGGATAAGATTGTATATATTTCCTGTAAGATGACCAGTCTGGCACGTGATCTGGAGATGATGCAGCTGGCGGGATATCGTGTGGAGAAGATGACGGCGGTGGATCAATTCTGCGAGACGGTGCATGTGGAGACGGTATGTTTATTGTCCAAACTCCACGAAGCGAAGCATTATGTGAATGTGAGACTTGACATGGACGAGATGGATTTAACGGCGGCTGAGAGGCGCTAGAGGTCCAGGG